>ERZ1034946.36-NODE-36-length-137251-cov-56.656032_pt1 | contig 137251 bp, 118 predicted proteins | sample MGYA00520591_ERZ1034946 | MGnify/ENA primary metagenome ERZ1034946 (study PRJEB33766, sample SAMN09781753) | gut metagenome | biome: gut microbiome | host: Homo sapiens | place: Madagascar | study: EMG produced TPA metagenomics assembly of the PRJNA485056 data...
CCATGGGGTTTTCTCTTACCTTCTGACCGTTCTTGTTGCCCTTTTTGTCTTTTTTGTCCTTGCCTTTATTGTTGTCCTTCTTGCCCTGCTGCTGTGCGCCCTTGTTATTCTGACCGCCCTGCTTGTTATTATTATTGTTATTATTGTTGTAATAATTGTTATCCATAACAATTTGCCCCTTTCTCTGCAGCTTCTTACTATCCACTGCCTTTATCTTTATGACTTTAGTCTAGCGTCAAATTGTGTTCGAATTGTGATAAAATTATCAAGAAAAAATGTTTTTTGAAAATAAAAACTTCCCATCTCTCAAATTTTCCTAAACCAGAGAAACAGGAAGTTCAAATTTTTCATTTGTAAATGAATGTTACAGTTTTAATAACATGATGGAATACTGTGACAGAAAATTTATAACACCCAGAGCTGCAACTCCTGCAATAAATAAATTTTTCTTTTTTTCGCTATCCATGCGCATTACCATCCACAAAATAATAAATAAATACATGAGATCCGTCAGATAATAAACACGGGCTCCCGACGCATAAATCGTTGGAGAAAAATATAACACTGCCTCGCTGGCAATCCCCCCAAGAAAAACCATGCTGATAAAAACAGAATGACCTGTCACTTTCCACAATAAAACCAGCGTAAAAAGAACAGCCGCAATCCACCAGAAAAAGGCAATCCGATTCTGTATGGTCATCGTCTGCCATGTTGGAAGCTCTGTGAGACGCTGCTCGATATCAATATATCCAATACCCATCTCAGAAAAAAAAGAAATGCCAGCATAAGGAAGAAGTGCCACCACACTAAAAACGACTGCTAAAATCTGATAAACTTTTGCTTTTTTTGACTTCATCAGTAAAAGGAACCCTGCTGCCCAGATTGCAATAAAAAATGCCTTTCCCTCATTTGCAAAGGAAGATAACATCCATTGAATGGTCATAAATAAATGATTTCCTACAGACAACTCTTTGTACCCAGGCATCCAGGTTGCAATTTCTGATGCTACACGCATCTCATTTCCAGGTGCCATAAAAAGAATTACAAATGCAACAAATGTAATGGCTGTCTGAATCCATATCACCGCCGGTATTCTTTTTTTCTGTATCAAAAGACTTAAAATTGACATTCCTTCAAATGCGAGCAAAACTGCTCCCATCTGTTCAATTGACATCGCCGCAATGATACTGCATGGAATAGCATAAATCAATTGCCTATTCGAAAATGTCCCTGTATCAAAAACAAGATCCGCAAGCGGCATCATCGCCCAAACTCCTGCTGTGAATGTCCATGTATAAAATATGGAACCATTCACCCAGACCGCAGAATATCCCAATGTCATGACATTCATCAACAGATATCCACTCGCAAGTAAAACCGGATACCGGATGCTTTTCCAGAGATTGCGCCACACGTTTAATTCTTCAAAATTGCGTTGCTCTGTGCCAACTTCCACACGCTCCTGATTCTCATTCAGCAATGCAGTATATCCCGTATAGCCCGCCGCCTTGCATCCCAATCTTAAAATTCCGATTGGAAGCAGCACAATCATAACCGCATCTGCGGCTCTCCAGAATCCAAGTCCGAGATTAAATGTGATATATACAATTGCTTCCGCAGCCATCCGCCCTACCCACGTCTGATAGCGCCAGGATAAGTACTCGAAAAATCCCATGGTGGTAGAATAATGGTAAAAATAGGTGTCATCACCGTCGGAATACCCCGTCTGATTCAAAATCAGGAAAATAGCGGCTGCCATAATTCCCCAAAATATCCATACTATTTTTTTTTGGTTTGTCCTGCTCTTCTCTTTGTCTGCACTCATATCTATAATATTTATTAATCCCTTAACGTCTTTTTTCTCTTCTAAAAAACAACAAAATTTTCTGAAATGCCAAAATTCATTTTTTACAAATGGCGGTCTATGCTTATAGCCTTGTCATCTAAAATCACGGACTCAATCACATACTTTGGTCTTTTTTTTGTTTCCAGATATGTTTTACCGATATACTCACCGATGATACCGATCGCAAATATCTGCAGACCGCCAAGCACCCAGATAGATACCATAATACTTGCCCAGCCGGGAACAACATTTCCGTTAAAATAATCCACAAAAGACTTGATCAGCATTCCCAGACTGATCAGACAGATCAGCAGACCACCTATTGTGATCATTCGAATCGGTTTTACAGAAAGTGATGTGATTCCTTCAAACGCAAATGTGATCATCTTTCCGAGCGGATACTTACTCTCCCCGGCAAAACGTTCTCCCCTCTCATACTCCACAGTAGTGCTCTGAAAACCGATCATTGGTACGATCCCGCGCAAAAACAGATTCACTTCATCAAAATTCAACAAATTTTCAGTCGCACGCCTGCTGAGCAGTCGATAATCTGCATGGTCATACACAATGTCAGCCCCAAGGAAACTCATCAGCTTATAAAAAAGATGCGCTGTTCCCCGCTTAAAACAGGTATCTTTTTTTCTGGAGGAACGCACTCCATAAACCACATCATTTCCTTCATAATAAGCATCGATCATACGGTCGACCGCATTAATATCATCCTGCAGATCTGCATCCATCGTAACGATCATATCTGCATACTTTACTGCTGTAGCCATACCCGCTAAAAGAGCATTCTGATGTCCCCTGTTTCTCGAAAGATTCACTCCGGCAAACACAGAGTTTTCCTCACATAATTCCTTTATCATACTCCATGTCTGATCTTTCGAACCATCGTTTACAAACATGATACGGCTGTTATCAGCTATTTTATTTTTCAAGACCAGAGACTGCAGCTTTTCTAATAATCTTTTTGATGTCTCCGGCAAAACTTCCTGCTCGTTATAACAAGGTATCACAATATATAATGTCTTACTCATGAAGATCCTCTCTCATATCCCAGTATCCCGGATTCATCGTGTACTTTAAAATCTGTTTTCTGCTAAGCTTCTCATAATGCATGCCCATCCAGAAACCTGCATATTTTCCAACACACTGCGTGCCAAAATGAAAAATAAGCCATGGCTTTCTTATTTTAAAAAGATATGCAATCGTACTCTTCACCAGCTTCATACCCTCGGCTTCTGAACTCACCTGTTCAAAAATCTCCGGATGCTGTTTCTGTGAAACTGCGAGATCAAAATTCCTGTGAAACTGCTGCCTCATCGTATAATTGTGCGAATGTACTACCTTTGCTTCTGCTGCATACGCAACGCCATATCCGTGTTCGATGGCATTTGCTGCAAAAAACATATCCTCATTAAAAATAACCGGAGACTCAAATCCCCCCAGTTCTTCAAATAAATCCCTGCGATATGCCGCACAGACATCCGAGCAGAAAAACGTTTTGATCCCAAGTGCCGGAATATCTGCCTTTGTCTTAACACGGCTTTGCTCTGGATAATTAAACTGCCTCGTATACTGCTCGACAATATGGCAGTCATTTTTTGGAAGCTGTCTGGCATAAGCCACTGCTGTTTGAACAGGCGGCTGTGAAGCGTAATCTTCGCTCTCCTTCAAGATGTCATCATCATGACTCTGCTTTTCACCCTTCTGCCGTACCTGCGCAGGCACCAGGTTTTTCTTTAAAAACAATGACTCCACTAAGTTTTCTACCAGAAACTCATCCGCCGGAACTGCATCCTGCGTCATAAAAACCATCACATCCGCATCCGAATGTTCTGCTCCAAACTGCCTTGTTCCACCATGGTCAAAATCTTTCTTCGCAATATGAAACACCTCATACTCACACGGAAGTTCTTTCAATACCTGTTCAATCGGATAAACAGCAGCTGCCTGTTTCCAGAGTTCCTCTTCCGTATTTAAAATAATTACCCTATGAACGACAAAGGTCTGCCCCTGCAATTTGTGCAGGAGCAGACATAATGTTTCATCCGGTTTATAAGTTGGAATGATAATATCTACTGTCATTTATCTGTATCCACTTCCCTCATTCATACCTGTGTCATTGATAATCTTCTTACTGTTTGCAAGAACGGTATCTGATGGTGTGTATTCCTCATCACCGAACAGGAACTGGTGTAATTCGATTACGTTTGATTCCAATGTACAAGGTACAACCACACTTCCTTTGGATCCAAGAGTTGTTGAATTCTTACTAAATGGGAATCCGGATGATTCACCAAGCTTGTAATTAAATACCTGTGCTGCCAGCGCAACTAAATCCGTATTCGAAAAGCTTGTCTGAATATCCCCAAATACAGCATCGATCAGCTTATTAATCGTAACAAGATCAGATTTCTGTGCCTTTGCAACCATTGCCGCAAGAACCGTTCTCTGACGCTCTGCACGCTTATAATCATCGCCTTTGGTATAACGGATTCGTGCATATGCGCATGCTTGCACGCCATCTAACTGTACATTTGTTCCACCACCGGAAAGATACTTGGAATTCTTCTTGGTAAGTTTATTGATCTCATCCATATATCCCTGCATAAGAACTGCTTCTTCATCTGTGACTTCATCCAGTGTAATGCCACCGAGCAGATCCACACACTCAACAACGGCATTAAAATCTACCGTCACATAATCTGTTATAGACAGATCAAGGTTCTTATTCAACATATTAATGGCCGCCTCCGGACCACCTTTTGCATAAGCGGCATTACATTTCTTAAAGCTTCCATCTCCTGTATCCAGATAAGAATCACGGAATACAGAACATAATTTGACTTCTTTTGTATCATTATTGATATTGGCGATCATGATAACATCGCTTCGTCCCTTTGACAAATTACCGTTAGAACGGTTGTCCAGACCAAATAAGGCAATGGTAGTATAATTCTTCATAATCTCCTTGGATTCCTCTGAAATACCTTCGTTCACCTCGATATTTTCAAGTGGAACTTCCTGACGTTCGATTTTTCCCAACTTGCTGATCAAAAACAATGCAATAGCTAAAATTAAAACAACTAATATCTCAACGATCAATAATATGATCTTTCTTTGTCTTTTTTTCCTTCTTATTGCTTCTTTCTGTTTCTTTGTTAAAGCTTTATGATTTTTCTGTCGATTGTGATTTGGTTCACTACTCATTAATTATTTTCTCCTAATACGCATTTTTATTGATAAATCCTTTGAAAACTGTAAGAAATAAAATTTTAATATCCAATCCTAATGTCCAGTTTTCAATATAATATAAATCATGTTCAATCCTCTTTCGAATGGAAGTATCCCCACGATATCCATTCACCTGTGCCCAACCGGTCATTCCCGGACGCACCTGATGTTTGATCATATATCTTGGAATTTCTTCCCGGAACTTCTCCACATACTGCGGCCGCTCCGGTCGTGGTCCTACAAGACTCATATCTCCTTTTAACACATTAAAAAGCTGAGGGAACTCATCCAGGCTTGTTTTCCGCAAAAAACCTCCTACTTTTGTTACACGCGGATCATTTTTCTGCGTCCAGCCTTTTTTCTCCTCTTCCTCTGTCTGCACATACATTGTTCGGAACTTATACATCATAAATTTTTCATTATGAAGTCCTACCCGTTCCTGTTTAAATATCAGCGGACCGGAAGATGTTATTTTTACGAGAATCGCAGAAAGCAACATGACTGGTGAAAAAATCACAATACATATTATGGATCCTGCGATATCCATCAGTCTTTTTACCATTGCATTAAACGTATTCGACAACGGAACATATCGTATATTGATAACAGGCAGACCTAACAAATCTTCCGTATATGGTCTCGTCGGTATAATATTGCCATAATCCGGAATAAACTTGGTATGCACTCCTGACTTTTCACACTGTGATACTATTTTCTCTAATTTGTAGTATTCTTCCAACCCAAGCGTGATTGCAATCTCGTCCAATTTATTTTCCGGCAAAATGAAAGTCAGATTCCCAATACTTCCTATTACTTTCACACCTTTATAAACTGTTCCGCGTGCAATATTATCATCCAGAATTCCACGTATATGATAACCCCATTGAGGATTCTGCTTGATCCTGTCTATATACTGTTCTGCTGCCTTGGAATATCCCACAAGCAGGATATGTTTCTGATTATATCCCCTTCTTCTTATGCTACGTAAAAAACCGCGGACTACAAGTCTTTCTACTTCTTCAAGTACAATGTTGAATATATAAAAATATGCAAACATGGAACGCGAGAAGTTCTTTGCCTCTTCTGTATAAGACAATACAAGGAAAAATCCTGCAAACACAATTAAAATTCCAACTGTATTTGCCATAATAATATTGGATAATTCAAGCCGCCTGCCCTGTACTCTCTTCGGCGTATATAAATTAAACGCATAATATAACAGCAAATAAAGTGGAACAATAAAAATCAGAGCTTTCATATAGAATTCAAATGAAAGAACTCCAACATGATCGTTTGTAAAAATCCCTGAAAGTTTTAACCACCAGGCAAGTGCATAAGAAACAATGACAACCAATCCATCCAAAACAACATGCAATCTATTAAAATGCTGCTGATTATCTTTTATCATAATGCCATCCTTTTCTTAGCTATCATAATTTCAATGATACAATAATTTACCCGAAATCACAACTCTATTTTCTTAAAACGAGCGCTCCAAAATCTTAATTATTTCTTTATTTTCACAGACATCTCCTGTTTCAAACCGGGATAATGTCCTTTCACCTATATTATGCGCACTAAATTGCACCACAATTCCAATTGTATTTTAAAATAGTTAGAAAGATTTTTCATACGAAATTTCACTTTCCAACATTTTTTGCAATCGCAAATTCCCTCTAAAATCCCCTTGCAGTAGTCTTCTCCGAATCCCTTTCTGACAAAAAAAAGAGTTTTGATGAACATACCTATAAAAATAAATGGAACATTTAAAGCCAGCTGTAAAACAGGCATATTTTTATAAATCACAAAAATAGTATTTCTTGCTGCTAAAAATACCTTTTTCTTATTGTATCGTGTACCCGTTGTCGCACTTCCGACATGGTAAACCTTCGCCTCCGGAATATACCAATTTTCAAATCCTGCAATTCTTGCCCGATAACCTAAATCCACATCCTCCAGATAAGCAAAATGCTTTTCATCCAATCCTCCGATCTTTCGCATTATATCCATGCGATATATTGCTGCTCCGGCACAGCATGAAAACACTCGCTTTGACGTTTCATAATCTTTACATGGTCTGCCTTTTCCTCTGGCAACGGCCCATCCCATAGCAGTATATAAATCCCCTGCATTATCCAATATTTCATGATTTTTATAATCTATCATCTGGGCTCCACATGAAAAAATATGGTCTGACTTTTTTATCCCCCTTAACAACCACTCCACAAAATACTTATCTGTCTCTGTATCGTTATTAAGCAGAATAACATATGGCGTTCTTGTCTTTTGCACTGCCAGATTTACAGCACCGCAAAAGCCCAGATTTTCATTCAAAGCAATCCATTCCACATCTAAAACATCGGACTTAATATCTGTACTTCCATCCGTGGAACCATTATCAACCACTAATACCTTAAAGTCTTTATACGATTGATTTTCTAATGTCCTGAAACAATTTTCCAGTAAGCTTTTTCCATTATAATTTGGGATTATGATTGTCACTTCCTGCATGATTATTTTCTAATTCCTTTTTATTTTTCCTTTGTTATGTATGTACATCCATGCCGCAGAATATTCCTGACGTTCTTTTTCAGACCAGGATACATATGTGGCAAAGTCTACTTTTGCCAAAGTCATATCCTGCACACCACACTTATAGCATTCTACATTTTTACGCCGCGAAACCATGCGCATCCAGCCACAGTCCGGACATATATATACCCTCATCATAAGCACTTGTCCTCTTTTTCAACTTTAGAATAAATCCATTATATCACAACAAAAAAGAGCTTCCTACTTATTTTGTACGACAAATCCTGACACCATTTGCACATACATATTTTATTATACATATTTTTTCATGATTTAAAAATCATTTTTACTTCTGGTTCATACATAATTCTGTATCCCATTTCTTTTGCTTTCTGACAAACTATATACGAAAATTCCGGAGTTCTGATTTGTTGTTCATAATCCTCAATCTGTTCCAACACTTCTTTTTTTACTAACATACATTTTTCAGAAACCCTGTCACAATCCATTTGTATATTAGCTCTATGCATATAACCTCCATATCCTTCTCGTAAGCCAGAAAATACATTTTCACCACATGCAGCACCTGTCCAATCACCTTTTTCAAAAAATGCAGCCTCATAAATGTGATGATGTCTGTCGTAAATCTTTCCTCCTACAACTCCAATTTTTTTGCGGCTGCAATCTGCATATAAAATCTGCTTCCAGTCTGCATTTAATGGTTTCAAAGATTGATCTGCAAACAAAACGTAATCTTCTGTTTTATTTTCGGTGTTTATCCCATATTCTATTCTGTAAAAGCCAAAATAAGGGATGACAACCACCTTGCCATTTTCTCCCATTCGCTGTAAATGCGATTCTATCGCACGTTTTCCAGCATCAATTGCATAATCCTTGCTTCCAGCACCCGCTGCTGTAGACCTTTCATGTACTCTCCAATGATATAAAACCTTTGGAATATGAATCACATTATCTGCAAGCTCTGTGCATCTTAAGATAAAATCATAGTCCTGAGCCCCATCATACTCTTTGTTTATCCCGCCCACCTGATCCAGCAGTTCTCTGCTGACCATCAAAAAATGTGTTATATAATTATTTGAATTCAAAAGATCCTGATTAAAATCCGGTTTGAAATGAGGTTCGAAAAAAGCCGTTCTATTCTCATTGACCTTATCCTCATCCGAATAAAACATATTTGCCTCTTTCCCTGTTTTCTTCGCACATTTTGCTGCCAATGCCATCTCATATAATGCATCTGGTGTAATTATATCATCATGATCTAAAAAGGCAATGTAATCTCCCTCCGCCATTGCTAACGCCTGATTCGTATTTTCTGCTATTCCATAATTTTGAGATAACTTTTTATAGCAAATACGTGATTTTTTTCCTGTTAATTTTTCATCCATTTTCTGGTATTCTTTTACAATATTTTCAATTTGATTTTCCTCTCCATCCTGCGTTGCATCTGTAAAACATAATTGCCAGTTTTCATAGGAAGATTCTAAAACTGACTCGATTAATTCTCTCAAAAAAATCGCAGGTGTATGGTACAGAGGTGTCACAATACTGATCTTTTCTTTCTTATTCCAATGACTAACCTCCATCCTCTGTTTCTCTAACTGTTCCAGAGAAGCTTTCGTTTCCAAATAAAAACTCTGATACTCAGAATCCTTTTCTCTCTTTTTTTCTATAATTCTAATTATCAAAGTGCGCAGCCCAAATCTTCTGATATAACGGATTCCATAAACTATTGCAGATGTCTTTATTTTCATAATCTGTATTCCTCATATTTTCTATAAGCGTCAGAACTTTCCCATACTAATTCATTATAACAAAAAAATCCAAGGAAAACACTATTTATCCCTTGTTTTCCCTGGACTAATTATATCTAAGAAATTTCTTATTCTACTACAAGATCTCCCCATGCATCATCCGGAACTAATGCAATGTATGTTTTACCAATATTAATCTTAATTTCATTGCCGGATGCATCATAATATTTTGTGTTATCTGTCAATCCGCCTTTTGACCATGTAATCTCTTCTGCTTTACCATTTGTAATATAATAACCTGTTCCCTTATTATTCTCGATTTTATAGTACATGTAACCATTTGGATCATATACACCGTCACCCCAGCTATGTAATTCAAATGGTGTACACTGTAAAATCACATTTTTAAAACTCAATTGAGCATTGCCATTCTGTGGATCCACATGCTCTTTCTTGTACTCAAAGTACTTATACACTTTCTCCGACTCGTCATATGTCAAATAAGAGCCATTATGAGGAAATGGAATATCTACTGTAACTGCAGATGTTCCATCCGCAATATCAGTGTCTTCTTTGGCGAATTTAAAGTGATTTTCTGTATAATATTTATTATACTCTTTGCTTGCACCTGTGCTTGCAAATTTTTTGTCAAGATCACCTGAAACAATGTACTCTGTATATTCTCTGGATTTCCCATTATTGACACGGGAAAATCCGCCATTAAAATCATCCACACTTGGAAGTGCAATATATTCGTCAATATAGAATGGTCCACCATCATGACATAATACAGCATTCCATTCTGCTGCCAGAATGCAGTTTGTTACCCTTGCGCTGCGAATACTTCCAAACTGCTCTAATGTCTCCCAGTCTTTCACTAAAGCCATGAATCTTGTAATACGGCCATTCTCAGTACTGTTCATCATCTCATAAACAACATCTGCCTGTGTCAGACCATAGTGCGGTAATGCAATTGATTCATTATCTACCATAACAGCAATCGGTCTTTGATTTGCAAGTGACTCATCAATTAATTCTCCTGTCAGCTCATTACGGACTTTACCATCCGGAAGATCTTCTTCCTCCTCATTGTCTACAACATCCCCAACGACTGCCTCTTCGCTGGATTCTTCATAAATCGGTTCTGTGATATTAGCATCTGCCTCTTTCTTTCCACATCCTACCGAAGTTACTGCAAGCGTCAGCATCATTCCTAATAAAAGTGCTCTTTTCTTCAATTGTAAATACCTCTCATATCTTAATATTTTTCATAACTACCCTATATATAGTTAATCTGACAATATTGTAGCACATGATTTATGAATGGAAAAGCTACTTAAGAATATATTAAAAATTATCTTTTTTTAAACGGACAAATTTGTTCGCATTTATAGCATCTTATGCATTTACCAGAATTTACCAGTGGATATAAAAAACCCTTTTCATCCGGGCACATCGAAATTGCACACACCGGACATATCGTGACACATGCACTACAGCCACAGCAGGTATCCTTTTTTGTGCATAGATCCGGCAGCCTTTTTTCTTCCATATATTACCTCCACCTTCTGAGCCGATTCCAAAATTCTTTCGGTATCATATCCTTTATTTTTCTTTTCAAACTTCTTTTGACAACTGACAAAAACGGTTCTTTATAATGATTTTTTACAAATTTCCCAAATGAAACCTCGTTATATTCTTTCCATACATTTTCTGTATTATCTGGTTTTTTAAATGGTCTTTTAAGTGGTTCCTGCATATACTTTTCTAAATCGCACTCCTTATAATCACATCCCTGTAAGGAATCCAAAAACCATTTTTCTCCTTTTTGTGTATTAATAAGAACAAGTGAAACTCCCCTATTATCATCGAATTCCGGGTCAGCAGTCTCTACTCCCCATGCATCAGCTATTGAAATATCAGATATACGCTGCAGGTTCTTATATGGGCATACATAGCATGCCTCACGTAAAAAAGTGTGTTCATAAAACATCTTCATATAAACTTGACTATCATGCTCTTTTCCATTAATTGTAATAGTTTCCCAATGATCTGACCATCCAAAACGTTCTTTATTACGAAAATCAACTTTTTCTATTTTCCCATGATATTTGCGTTCCACATACGTCTTATAATCATTCCATACTCTTGGGCTTGGAACACCATGACACACGATATCCATACAAACGAGATGTTCTTCACATCCTTTTGGACACAAAGCCTTTATCCCATCCACCTGACATGGAGTTCCTGTAAACAGAACCAACCTGCCGGCTTTCAAATCTTCACAGGCAAGCCGATATGCATTGTGCATGTCACTCTGCACATACTTTGATCCTCTAAGTTCATCTCTCTCTGTCGCATTTACAGCGCGTTTGTGTACAACATTAAAATTTTTGTCCATTCCTGCGCCGTAAATCACACCCCCCTGCGCTAACACCTGGTCAGATATTGCTGCAAAAATGCCACCGGACCTGGATAGCATACGACTATTCAGGTCCTTCTGTTTTACGATATATGATTTCAATTCAATCTCTCCATGAATCTTTCTTTATTCTCAATCGCAGTCGTAGTCGGTCTGCCAAGGTCTGCACGGGAACCAAGTGCACATTTCACCTCGATAAACCGGAGACTCTTTGCTTCTTTCGCTGCTTTTAATTCCTTATCTAAATCAGCGAAATTATCAACACATACAGCATAAGGATATCCACAGCCTTCTGCAATTGTGACAAGATCTATGTTTCCTGCAACAGTCGGCATTCCGCCTACAGTCTCATGTGCTGTATTATTCAACACAATGTGTACCATATTATCCGGTTTTCTGCTTGCCAATACTGCCATAGAACCCATATGCATCAGACATGCACCATCTCCGTCTACGCACCATATTTTTTCATTCTTTTTGCTCATAGCGATGCCAAGTGCAATCGAGCTGCTATGTCCCATAGAACCGACCGTAAGAAAATCACATTCATGTCCCTGTCCATTTCTTTCACGGATTTCAAACAATTCCCTGCTTGCTTTTCCTGTTGTACTGACAATCGGGTCATTTTCAGTTACAGCAACGATATGTTCAAGAACTTCCTCTCGTTTCATTTGATATTCGTTGGAATAAACGACTTTATTACCATATTCCAAAGCACCTTTTCTCACTACAAAAGCAACGCTCTTTCCATTTGTAAGAACATTACGGAATTCTTTCATCTTTGCATATAATTCGGCTTCCGTTGTCTCTTTTCCTATTACAAAAGTTACAATATCCATATCTTCCAAAAGTTTCAGGGTTACTTCACCCTGATAGATATGCTGTGGCTCATCATGAATACCAGGCTCTCCCCGCCAGCCAACCACAAAAATACAAGGGATTGCATAAACCTTATCATTCAATAAAGATGCAACCGGATTAATGATATTTCCAATACCGCTGTTCTGCATATATACAACAGGTACATTTCCCGTTGCAAGATAATGTCCAGCTGCAAGTGCAGTACAATTTCCTTCATTGGCTGCTATCACATGATGTTCAGAAATTCCGTACTTATCAATCAGAAAATTGCATAATGCCTGTAATTGTGAATCCGGAACTCCCGTATAAAAATCAGAATCTAATACATCGAATAATGTTTCTACTCTCATCTCGTTTATCCTCATCAAAAATTATTATACCACTACATCAATATTCGTAATCCAATTTTAAATTACAATTCATCTATCAATGTAATAATATCTTTAAATGGCATAAGTTTTGAATCCACTTCCAGAGCCCTATGATTTTTCAAAATTTCTTTTGCTGTATTTTCCATTGCCGGAAATGCACTTCTGGTTAACTGATTTGCATAAATAACAATATTTACACCATGAGCCGCCAGTTCTGCCTCCGTAATATAATTATAAGAAGTTGGAACAACAACAATCGGTATATCAGAATATTTTGCCCGAAACTTGTCACAAAATTCGATTATCTCATCAGCTGTTTTCTTTCTGCTGTGGATCATAATGCCATCAGCACCTGCTTCCACATATGCAAAAGCTCTGGTTAACGCATCCTCCATGCCACGCTCTAAAATCAAGCTTTCAATTCTGGCTATGATCATAAATTCTTCTGTACGAAGAACATTTTTACCAGCTCTGATTTTTGCGCAGAAATTTTCGATAGAATCCTGTGTCTGTTCTACTTCCGTGCCAAACAGAGAATTCTTTTTCAAGCCTGTTTTGTCTTCAATAATAACTGCAGAAACACCCATACGTTCTAATGTCCGGACATTATAAACAAAATGTTCGATCAATCCACCTGTATCTCCATCCAAAATGATTGGTTTCGTGGTAACATCTAAAACATCATCGATCGTTCTCAGCCGTGAAGACATATCAACAAGCTCAATGTCTGGTTTGCCCTTTGCAGTAGAATCACAAAGACTGGAAATCCACATTGCATCAAACTGGTCTAATCCACCGTCATGTTCCACTACCGTCTTTTCTGCAATAAGACCTGTTAATCCAGAATGAACTTCTATCGTTTTAACAATTGGTACTGTTTTTATCAACTGTCTTAATCTTTTCCTGCGATATTCCGGCATTGCCAGTTTTTCCTTAAACTGATCATCGATTTTCTTTACTTTTTCATTATATGTATATGGAACCTCTATTAACTCTCCACCATATTCTTTCAACAAAGCAATTACATTTTCACGAATCGTCTTTTCCGGTCCATCGCACCAATTATCACCATGAATGACATAATCCGGTTTTAATTCTTTGATGACATTATCATACATAATCCTATCCTGTACAATCACTTCATCAATTTCCGGAATATTTCTCACCATTGCCATACGTTCTTCAAAACTTACTGTCGGAAAACGGTTATAACGTACCATCTCTGCATCACATAATACACCTGCTACGACTTTCCCGTATTCTTTTGCTTTTTTAACTACATTCATATGTCCTTCATGGATCACGTCTGTAGCAAAACACATATATACTGTTTTCATATTGTATCCTTTCACTATCTGTATTGTACCGGAACTCGAATATTATTTTCTATAAGTGCTTCCCTTAACACTTTAAAAAACGCTTCAATATCTTCCACATCGATGGCTCCTAACGCACACAATCGAAATGTATCAGTAGTTGTCACTTTTCCCGGATAAATCGTAAATCCACGCTCATAGCAATAGTCATGAACTTTTTGGAAGCTCCAATTCGGATCATCAGGATATACTGCCGACGCAACCAGACCAATTTGAATTTCAGGACGTATCAGTTCTTTAAATCCAAGCTCTTTCAGTCCCTCATGAATGGCTTTCATCACTCTGGAATGACGTGCCCACTTTGCCTCTTCTCCCTCAGCAAAATACTCTTTTAATGCCTGTCGGGTAGCATATACCGTCTGTACCGGTGGTGTAAAATGCATCTGACCCGTTTTTTCAAAATATTCATACTGTAGATATAAATTACAATAATAGGAACGTTTTGGATAATCCTTGGATTTCTTTATGATTTCTTCGTTACCAACTACAAAAGATAATCCTGTCATAGACATCAATCCTTTTTGTGCAGATGCCATACAAAAATCTATATTGTCCTTTTCAATATCGATTGGAACCATTGCATATGTCGAAGTCGTATCAACAATAAAAATCGCATCGTGTGCATGCGCAATTGCTCCTATCTCACGAATCGGATTTCCCACACCCGTACCGGTTTCATTATGTGTTGTATATACTACAGCAATATCCGGATTTTCCTTCATCGTTTTCTCAACCACTTTAAGATCCGGTTGTTCATCGATTGGGAACTGCAGATTGATATGATCTAATCCGTAATATTCGCAGATTTCAACTGCTCTGCTGCTATATGCGCCATTATTTACAACAAGAATCTTCTTTCCTTCTGGAAGAAGTGAATTTACACATACATCCAGATTCAATGTGCCAGAACCACAAAACAGAACTGAAGTATACTTCTGAGGATCTCCGTGTACGATCTTCACAAGGTCTTTCCTCATCTGTCTCATCATTTCAGCAAATTCATCTTCCCTTGGGCAGATATCAGGCACAACCTGTGCCATTTTTACCGTGTCCGTTGTTGTTGACGGTCCCGGATTCAATAAAATATTCCTCTTGATATTCATTTGTATTCCTCTCTCTGAATGATACGATTCCTATTTGTCTTCGTTAAATTCCTCAGCCGCTGCTGCTGCTGCATTTCTTTCCTGCTCTGTTGACTCATGCTTCTTAACAGATGTTTTGTCCTTAGAGAAAAACTTTTTGATTTTTCTCCAATACACACCAACTGCAACACCACCCGCAATAAAAACACCTGCAATAATCTGAACTACATAAGTTAAGGTTGCCGGATCAACATATGCCCATGCATGTGTTGGCATTGCCAAAATAAGAAAGAAAGTAAAATAAGTCACCCAAAAAATTCTTCCGTTCTTTGTAATCTGTTTCATTAAATTTTTCATCAATCTTTTCTCCTTTAATCTTCTGAATGAATTTGTTTTAAACGTAATTTTATATAATTGGCTCCAACTTTTGCGCTGGTTCCCAAATGATATACATATTGTTTCACAAAAGCATCAATCTTATCGTGGTATAAATCTCTCTGTTCGATCAATCTCGTTGCCTCATCTGCTACACGGTCTAACTGATCCAGATTCAGGCTGCATCCGATGCTGTCTCTCATGAAAATATTAATTGGCACAACCCCAATTTTCTCATATTCCGGATTCATGATCTTCATCGGCGTATTAATATACAACACCGGTCTCAATGTTGTAAACGCATATTCATATGCAATACCACTCCAGTCTGTAATGATCAGATCTGCATTAAATACTGTATCGTTAGAAGAAAAATCTGTCTGGATTTCAATATTCTTATCTTCTGCAAACTTATCTTTTAATAATTGCATCTTCTCTGGCATATGTCTTACATGCTGTGGATGCGGACGCACGATCACCTTATATCCTGTAGCCCGCAATTTCTGTAAAATATCCTCGAGACAGGAATCCACAATATTATCTTCCTGCCATGACGGGGCGATCAGGATCGTTTTCTGTTCATTGATCACTTTTTCTTTTGACTCATAATCTTTTCGCATATCATCGAGCAGGCAGTAACCCCAGTTTAACAATACTTTATGCGGAAGATCATAGGTTTCTTCCATCTTCTCGACCTCATCTTTATGATGTGGACCTACGCAGAAAATAGTGTCAAAATGATCGATACTTCCCTTTCGATACGTCATATTCATACTGTCAATACTATGTGGCACATGAATATACTCCATGTCCTTTCTCACATAACTTCTCTTGATATGATAAGTTTCAAGATCAGGCATTGTCATAACAACAATATCACAATCCAGCTTCATCATCAGAGTAATCAGTTTGATCTCTCCGATATAATATGTTTTAAACCTCTCATGCCTGATCTGGAAAACCTGATCTTCCGGATCACTTGTAACATAATGGATCACAATATCCGAGTTTTCCAATAACTCTTCGATCATTCCACGATAATATTTATAAAATCCTGAGGATTCAGAATAAAACATTAACTGTTTATTTTCATTGTCTTTGGCAAAAAACCTCTTATAGTCCTCTTTTTCCTTAGCCTTATAAGGAGCCATCTTTTTCTTATAGGCATCCTCTACCGCTTTCTGTTCTGCCAGCAGACGTTTACTTTCCTCCAACGCCTCGTAATCAATATATTTTTTCGGGTTATAAACTGCATTTAAAATGTAAATCAACGCTGTGGAGAACAAGTTACTGAAAATCCAATACAAACCAACTCCACCCGGAACCAGGAATGTAAAATATGTTGAGAATGCAACTGTAAAAATTGTTACTCCCCATTGTCCCAATGCGCCCTGCTCTTTCTGCAATACATTTGCCTGATTCTGGCATGCACAAAGCAAAACAGTAGAAAGACAGCTGAACAGTGGAATAAGAAGGATCCAGGCCAATACAGTAATGTGTGGAACTACAGACAGATCCAGACCAAGAAAATGTGTGTTGATCGTAGCTGCCTGTGCTGCGATTGCCTCAATATCAATGCCTGTCCCTGTCAATGCACTCTGGAAAAAGCTTAAGTTATCCGGATTCTGCAATGCTGCCATTGCCTGAAGCTGTGCGCCGCTCCCCAATTGATCTACCCCCATCAGAGAACAGGTAGCTGCCACGATCTGATCACAGACAGATGTCTTGATATGCATCAAATGCTGCATTGGATTATAAATGACATTAATCAGACCAAGAACCAATGGAATCTGTAATAACATTGGCACCATGCCAAGCATCGGACTATAATGTGCCTTCTTGAATAACTCCATCTGTTCATCCGCAATGCGGTCTTTATCGCCTGCATGCTTATATTTAATCTCATTTATCTGTGGCTGGATCTGTATCATTCGAATACTGTTTTTCTGTACCATAATAGATACCGGCAGCATGACGATTTTGCTGACCAATGTAAACAGAATGATTGATAAACCATAGTTTTTCACCAACTGATAGCATCCCCACATGACATATCCAAGTGGAATACCAAACACCGTGTTAATAAAACTCATCATTTCCTCCTAATGTGACCGTATCTCAAAATATTAAGACACCTATTTTATTCTTACATACCAAAATAGAATTTTATCAAATAAAAGGAAACTTGTAAACCTGTAAACAATGATTTCTTCTTAAGATTTGCTTAAAATCTTACTGAAATCTATTCCGATAGTTTTAAATATATTCTGTATTTCAACTCCACATCCCGTATCTGTGGAATGATATTATCATACACCTCTTCTTCCTTGAACTTTCTTATCAGATCATCGCTATGTTCATACACCACACGCTTACTGTCAATTGTACTCTCATAATACCTGATCCTGTCTGCCAGTTTATCCATTGTCACAACCTCATGCCCTGATTCTATATCCAAATGGATCTGCTCATTTGTAAGTCCAATAATATTGACAATTGCAATCGCCGGCACATCCCGTCTGATAGCTTCTCCTGCCAACATCTGTATATACTCACAATAACTCTGGTTTCTCTTATCCGCATTGTCCACTTTGTGCTTATGCGTTTCCTGTTTATCTGTGTTCTCTGCATAATACCAGTTTTTTGCGTCTGAGTTTCCGTATAATTCAACATGCTCCGGAAACTTCACTGTCTTGATCACATAGATCGCCTGATCACCGATCACGATATGATCCACATGCATCACTTCATACATCCCTGCATCATGATTAAACGTCTCTGTCTCATAATAGCCATTATTTATCGTACAAAACTTCGGAAAGTTTTTGATCAGATACTGTTTTGCCTGCTGTATTGCCGCTTCATGCTCCTGCTCTCTCTTCATTTCTTCTCTTGAGATATGAATGTCCACATTCTCCCAATCAATTTCGCTGCGACGTAATCCCGGTCTTACCATAACTCACATTTTCCTTTCATTTCCTTCAATCTCTTTTAACAGTTTCCCTAATCCCCAAAGCAACCTGTTAAATTAATTAATTTTATTCCCATTCATGCAAAAAGACCATTCGATATCGCGTAAATTTAAATTTACGTCACATCGAATGGTCTCTTTGTCCTCGGGAATTTACCATAATCTCAAAATTAATTGGAGGTACAAAACCATGAAAAAGAAACTTTTTGCTATCACATTATGTGCACTTATTGCAGCCGCTTCTATTGTTGGAAGTACAGGAGTTGTGGATAACTCGAATGTAGCTGCTTCTGTTCTTGGTCCTATGGTAGGTGGTTATTAAATTTCGAATCCACAATTTTTATTACACCAAGCAATTATATGTTGTACTGTATCATTTTTTTGCATTGCTTCAAAAATAGTAATTGCTTGGTGCAAATATTTTTTTGCGCCATCATTGTCACCAAGTTTTGTTAGTGCTACACCCTTATTCAATACCAGCCTTGGAAATGCCGCAAGATTGCCATATTTAACACAAAAATCTACTCCATGATTAGCCATTTTCAATTCTTCGTTATAGCATTTTTCATCCTCAAACCAACAACTCAGATTATATACTATCATAGGATATTTTGTTGTTTTCATTCTTCCATCAACAATTTTATTTTCCATATACTCTTTTAACCACATATCCAATTGTATTGCAGTTAATAAATCATTCTTTTCCGCATGTCTTACAGCAATACTATTAATGATTGTTATTTCATCAAACGTTAATAAATGGTTTCTTAATGGATTAATACCATCAAAATCCGGCAATGTAATTTGTATAGCCTTCATAAGATACTCCATAGCCTTACCATTATTGCCATATTTTTGTGTTGCGAGTTCCCCTTTTGCCCAAAACAAACTCTGTCTTTCCAATTCTGATGTATTCTTCGTCAGCTTGTCCACTATGTCAATCTGCTCTTCAATTCTTTGCAAATCCCCATCTGTTACATTTCTAATCAATGTCTGTATTTCTAAATACAACTCCATCTCTTCTTTACTCACAAAAGAATTAAACAGATTGTTTTCCGTACCCAATCGTTCAAACAGTTTCTCCAAAATAAGTCGTCCCGGTTTTTGTGCTCCATTTTCAATTCTCGACAAAGACGCAGGTGTACAGATTCCGTAACTAACTTCTTCCTGTGTATATCCTTTTCTCAACCTGGTTTCTCTCAAAAAATCACCGACAACATATACTGCCATATCGCATTTCACCCGTTTCTCTTTTTTGTATTTGATACTTATAATATAGCGAGTTTTCAGTGCAAACACAACTTATTTCATCTACAATTTTCTATATTTTTATAATTTTCTGTTTATATAAGAATTATTCTTTAATTTCAAGAATTTAGACAAAATATAAGAACTACGAATACTTGTGAACTTCCCGAAAAAGATTTGAATATAACCGCCACTTTAGACGATGAATCCACTTATAAGAATGCTGACTTTGTAATAATCACAGTTTCAACTAACTATGACAGCAAAAAGAACTGTCTCTGATCATCATTTTTTATTGCCCACATTTGTCGCTTTTATCAACCTGTGACATAACGATTATCAATCGCCTTTAATTCGTTAAATGTATCAATCTCTGTAATATCCTCTGCAATACATTCACGAACATGCACTTGGTAATTTTCCTTTTTATAAACAAGCGGCACCTGCTCCCAATAGCGCTCTTTTCCACCCTGCGATAAATAAACCTCATTTAAGTCATTGGCAAGCTTGATTCCATCTGCTTCACTCCAGTAGGAAATTCCAACCATCTGATGACAGTCGGTACCACCTATTTTTTCTTCTGTGATCACACCATTATGATCGGTTGCAAAACACCAGTCATCCGTGGACTCCACCGGAATACTCAAGAAATTTGTTTCATATTCATACTTACGAATCAGTTTTTTATTACGGAGCAGTAAATCTGCTTCCAAAACATACGCATTCTGCAGAAGATATCTGACACATACAGCGGAGGAAATATTATTTGCTTCATTATAAATCGGATTCTCAACAAATCTGATGTTCGGATATTTATAAAGAAGCTGATCAAACTGTTCTCCCAAATATCCACGCACAATAACAATCTCAGGAATTCCAGCTTCTACCGCTGCATCAAGAAGTGTATCAATAATGCGTGTTCCGTTGACTCTGACAAGCGGTTTAGGCGTATTCAAAGTGATCGGCACCATCCGGCTTCCAAAGCCTGCTGCTACAAATATTGCTCTCTTCACACGATAAGGTTCCAATGCATCCAGACCGGCCTGTGTAATCTGTCCATTTTTGCAATAGTTTTTTTCTGTCAATTCTTTGACTGTCTTATTCACGGCTTCAGCTGAAATTTTTAACCGCTCTGCCATATCTCTCTGAGATACAACCTCTTTTGTCTCTGTCAGAAGTACCAACATATCAAATTCTCTTTTTGTGATCATACTTTTTCTCCTAAATACATAAATCTTGTTGAAGTATAGTACTAGCATTCATTGTTGTCAATGTTACATATATAATCGGAACACTTTTCGATAATTTATCTAATTCTCCTGCTTGCATAAATATTCATCTAGTGTATCATTTTTTCTATAATTGAATTTTATTTCAATACATTTTCCTTTAAATACTCCGCAATATATCTGGATACTTTCTTTCCTCCACTCTCATTCAAATGTGTTCCTGCATCCAGACTGTCTTCCTCAAAATTCAAACCAATAACATCTGTCACCTTCATACAATTAATCAATTCAACCTCATGTGTATCTGCCCAATCCATAACTGTATTTGTCATCTCCACCGTTTTCTCATTGCATGGAAACGGTGCACGCACCAATACCAATTCTGTACCATGCTCCTTACACAGTTCATTCATCATATCCAGATATCTGAAATTTTCTTCATAAACAGGTCGTCTTTTTTCTGAAAATATCTCATCCCAGGATGCATACCCACAAGGCTGTGCGCCTGCCCAATGTTTGAATCCTCTCCCTTCTTCTGTAAAATACGGATTCATTACACTCTCTTTCCAGCCCTCAAAAGACGAATAATCCAATTCCTCCCATCTGGAATGATATTTACCTAAAGGGAATAAATAATCCAACTGCAAATCTTCCGGCACGCAATCTTTTATTGCATCCACTTTTATGTCAGAATATCGCAGATCATTTAATGAAGAATCTCTCACGCCCTCGCTCGTAAATCCTGTGTCATCCTCATCATAAAACATACCAAATATCTCTAACACAACAACATCAATATCGCTGTTATCCAACGCATCCTTGACATAATAATATGTATAATTCATTGTCTGCTGCTGCCTGCCACGATTATAGGTTTTCAAATTATAATCGTCAAATATTTCAGGATCAAAGGTACAGTAACTTTGGCTTGTTCCAAAAAACACTACATCCCAATGTTCTTCTTCATAAAAGTCTGGTATTCTTGGAAGCAAAGCTTTCGAAATATAAAATATTCCGCTTCCCAAAATCCCTAAAAAAAATATAATCTTTAATATACGTCCTGCAACTTTCATCTCGTTCCTCATATACTAATTATCAGTTTTTTCTTTCGATTTGTTGATATTGCAATTCCTCTATAATCTCTCTGTCTCAAAACTGAAAATATATAAAATTTGTTTCTGAATATCCACTTCCCCAGATTCCAAAAATCAAAATCCCCAGAATTCCGACAATAATAATAGTCCATCTTATTATAATATTTAAATTTAAAATCACATTTCGAACTTTTACTCCACGATATTTACATACATCTGCCAATAACAATAATAAAAGCGAAATAACAAGCACTATAAAATTTGGCTTACTAAGTCCCAGATCATAAAGTGCACCATTAGCCAGAAGTACCGGATCATTCATATGGAAAATGCTCTCTATAATATCAAACGCATGCTGTATTGTATCTGCACGAAAAAAAATCCAAGTAAGATCCACTAATATAAAGGTCACAAACATATAAACTATCATTAATGGCAAGAAATTTTTCTTCAGGTGTAAATTTTCTTTGATTTTATTTCTAAGAGGTGTAAAAATTGCTCCTATTACCTGATAAACACCATTCAGACCTCCCCATACAACATATGACCAATTTGCTCCATGCCAAAGACCGCTTACCAGAAACACGATCATAATATTTATATATTTTCTGATTTTTCCTTTTCTGTTTCCTCCTAATGGAATATAAAGATAATCTTTAAACCAGGAAGAGAGTGAAATATGCCATCTTCTCCAAAATTCTGCAACAGACTGAGACAGATATGGACTATTAAAGTTCTCCATCAACTCAAATCCCATAACCTCTGCAGCTCCAATTGCGATTGTGGAATATCCCGCGAAATCACAGTATATCTGAAATGCAAACAATACACTGGCTAAAAGTAAATACCTGCCATCATAAATGTCAACATTCGCATATACATTATCTACAAAGATTGCAATTCGGTCTGCAATCACCAATTTCAAAAAATATCCCCAAATCATTAGTAACAGTCCATCACACATTCTCCCATAATGATATGATTTCGGATTTCGCAGCTGATTCAATAAATTCTTTGAGCGTTCAATTGGTCCTGCTACAAGTTGTGGAAAAAAAGATACAAATAACGCGTATCGAAAGAAATTCTTTTCCGCCTCAATCTCTCTACGATACACGTCCACAGTGTATCCTAAAGCCTGAAATGTATAAAAAGAAATCCCTACTGGAAGTAATACATCTAACGATGTATTTACTGTCGGCAAACTCGTGTGATCCAATACTGCATTTATACTTTCGATTGTGAAATTAAAATATTTAAAGAAAAATAAAATTGCAAGATTAGCTACAATACATCCTACAACCACCCATTTTTTTGCCTCTATTTTTTCAGGGCGATTATCATTCAACCACTGAATCACTATACCACTTATGTAAGTAATTGCTGTAGACAATAACAACAATAATGCATACTTTGCATTCCACCCCATGTAAAAATAATAACTTGCAGTCAAAAGCCACAGATAACTTACTCTTTTGGGTAATAGGAAATAAACTACGACAACTATTGGGAAAAATACAAAAAAACTATATGAATTAAAAAGCATACCTTCTCCTACGTTATATATCTTTTATTTATATTGATACAAATACTTTTCTGGATTATCTAACATCTCATAATTTGTCATAAAAATCTCATTTAAAACTATTCTAAGTGTATTAATCCCACTTTTACCTTCAATATCCATCTCTTTTCCCTGATAATAAACACAGTTTAAAATATTCTGCATATAAGGTGTTTCTATAGTTGCGTCATACTCAGGCGTTCCGTAGCACTCCATCATATGATAAGGATAACGAACTCCATGATCAGATTGTATAATAATAATAGCATTTCTATCATTTTGTAAAATACCATCCACTGCATTCTCCATACAGGCATTTACATACTTTAATTGATTTAAATAAAGACTCTTGTCTGCCCAATTGGATGTATTTCTATAATCAACTGCTCCCCCTTCCTCATCGATTACAAATGGAGGATGAGGACACGACACATACCCTATTGTTAAGGTGGGTTTCTCCTTATCAACCATTTTATAGCATGTCTGCATCGTATTTAATATATTTTTTAAATCTGATACATAATATTGTGTATCCGTACTGGTTTCAATTTGTTCTGCTTTATAATCTTTTATTAATTGAAAAATACTTTTTTGCAAAATATAGGTTGAAATTGTATCCACTACATCTGATGTTGCAATAACATTGCACCCATCTTCATCCAAAAACTGGGTATGATTTATCAAATTAATCGTATATCCATTCGTTTTAAAAATTTGATATAACTTAGGATTTTTCATATATTTTAAATTATTTGCTTCCAGTTCGTCTGGAGAAGCAACATACTCCAAATTTAATAAATTAGGTATATTTACTGTCGTAGAACATGACTCATAATTATGACTTGTTGTTGAAATATTAAACCCATTTTTCTCAATATGTTTTAAAAAGACTCTATTATCATAATTATAATACCGTTCCAGCCCCTCTACCCCAGCATATTCATCACATATAAAAAAATATACATTTGGCTTTTCTTCAGACACATATTCTATATTCTCTGAATTTTCCACTTTTTGATAATTTAGTTTTGAGCATATTGTTGGAAGCGCCACAAAAAAATTCATTGCAATTAGTACCAGAAAATATATTCCAATCAACATACAAATATTTTGTTCAGATCTGATTTTTTTCTTAACCAGAATCATAAACATAAATATTATAAAAAATAAAATTACAATTATCTTTTTTCTTCCAATCACATGATCTACTTTGCTTAAAAATACATTAAAATTAGTTAAGATAAAAAGTATTACATCACTGGCTAACACTGCCTTACCAGTATTCTTCATGAAAATAATACAAATTATAAACACTACTATCGCTAATGCCAAAAATTTTTCGAATGCAGGTAATGCATCAATAAGTTTTGCCTCATCGGCATTCTGGAAATACATAAATAAACATGGATACAAAATAACAAACGCTATTGTACTTATTGTAAAAAATTTTTTTATACTTCTTCTCATTTACTTTTACCTATTTTGTTGCAAATATCACTAAAATCCTGTACTTGCCTTAAAGCCTTCCGGTGCTGGCAACATCTCATAATCAGTTCCAAAGTAAGTATTCAGTACCGTTCTCCATGTATTAATACTTGTCATACTTTCTATATCAAGCTTTTCACCCTTATAATAGACACAGTTTAAAATATTCTGCATATATAAAGTCTCTACTGACGCATCATAGGCTTTGGCACCATAATGATCAACCTGCCAGTGCGGATATCTTGCTCCATGGTCAGACATTAGTATAATTAATGCATCCGGATCGTTTTTCTGAATATCCTCTACAATTCTTTCCATACATTTTGTAATATATTTGTATTGGTTAAGATATATGCTTTTATCTTTCCAATTTGTTTCATCCTCTTTCGCTATCCGATTACCATCTGCGTCAAATGTAAAATATTCATGTGGACATTCTGCATAAGCAAAAGTAAATGTTGGTTTACTATCACTCGTATAATCTGTAATATTTTCCATAATAGTCAACACATCACTCAGATTCGTATAATAATCATTGGAGTTTCCGCTTAATTTTTGTTTTCCCCAACTCACAAAAGAATCAACTTCACTCCAGATACCATTGTCAAGAACATAAGTAGATAAATTTTCTTTCTTCTGTTTATAATTTAAAACATTACAATTGGTATCTGAAAATGTATTCAAATGATTGACCATATTAATCTGATATCCATTATTGGCAAAGAGCTGATATAGATACGCATTCTCCGATCGCGCCATATTATCAATAGAGTAAATATCATCACTTGCTACATATGAGAGATTCAGAATATTGGGTACAATTGTAGATGTCCAAATAGACTCTGTGTTATGACTTCCATATGAAATATTAAATCCCCTCTGTGTAAGAAAATCTGAAAATTCCTGATTATCGTAATCATAATAGTGTTCAATATTCTCAAAACCCGCATATTCATCAAATAAAAAGAAATATACATTCGGCTTGTCTCCGGTAAATCTTTTTTCGGCAATATCATTTTCTTCCTGTGAGACAGCTGTCTTATTATTATTGGTTAATATCTGTGGAATTGAACTTATCAGGTTGAAAACTATGAGAACGAAAAACACAATTCCGAGAATTGTACAAATATTTTCCGGCTCATTTATTTTTCTTTTTACAACAGAGAATACTATCGTTAATATAACTGCAACAATCACAAAAAAATATGCTTTTCTCATACCCGGGATTATTTTTTTGATTGCTCCAAGAATCGTATTAAAATTCATAAAAAGAAGTAATGCTATCTCACTTGTTAAAAAAGCCTTTCTTATGTTTCTAAATAGTACACTAAATGCAACTAATAAAACTACTGCTAAAATCATATTTTTCCCGATCGATGGTAAAATTTCTATAAAATGTCCCTCCGACATGTTCTGAAAATACATAAACATGCTCGGATATAAAATAATTGCGATCATCGAAATAAAGCATTTGACATTATTTTTAATTTTCATCTCTTTATCCTCTGTTTTATCAAAAGTTTGTCATCCTAATAATAAGAATCTACCATCGGAAAAATTTCATGTAATTCATTATCATATTGATACTGGATTGCACCAAGATTTCCATCATATTCGTATTTATAATAAATATTTGCTCCTCCCTGCATCCCATCGTATCTTTTCACATCCGGATATTCCGTATCATATGTTCTATCATAGAAAACACGATGTCGCACCTCATCCTGCTTAAACTCATGAAAACTCTGTCCAAAAACAGAATAATCTTCTCCTAATAACTCTACAATCGTTGGCATAAGTTCCTCATATGTAATAGGCGCATTATTTTCCTGCATTACATCATGCGTCTCATGAGGCTCTTTCATAAAGAAAATAGGTTGGGCATTTCTACCTGTTCCATGATCCGTCATAATAATAATTGTAGAATCATCATAGGAGCCCGATTCCTTAATCTGGTTAATATACTCTTCTGCTAACAAAAAAATACCTTTTATAGTATCATCTCTATCTGGATCCTGCGCATATTGACAATTTGCATCATTAATAAATTCATGTCCACCATTTAAGTGATTCACAACAAAATAATTGCTGGAATCATCAATCGTCAGACCTTTTTCCATCATTGTATTGTAAAAATTCGGATTTGAATACTGCATCGTATTATTCGGATACGATACAATACTTGCATATTGTTCATTCTGTACATCAAATTTTGGTTTAAAATATTCCGGCATATATCGGTACAATGACATTTTCAGCATAGTTTTATACAAAAGAGGCTTATCAATTTCTCTTGCATCATCTTTTTCTATAATATTGTCCACTTTTCCTTCCGCAATTTCAAGGCTATTACCTCCCGTCATAACTTCTGATAAATATGAAAATACATTCATCTTATAATTATGACTATGTAAAATATCAAAATATGCATTGGTTCTCGCATTGTCCCAACTTTGTTTAAAATAATCATTTACAGACAAACTCAGATCCAATGGATTTCCTGTCAAAATATGAATAAAAGATGGATATGTTCCATAATAATTGCAATCTGCATTGTTATAGTATGTGAAATCTTCTAACCCTTTTGTGATATCCGGATAAGTTGCTCTTGCTTCCTCAAACCATTCATTTGGCAAATTATCAAAAAGAAGTACAATAATATTCTCATTGGAAGAGATTGTAAACTGCTGCTCCATGTTTAAACAAAGTTCATTTTCAGCATAATGAAAAGCTCCATCATCTGTTGTCAGAAATAAGGATCCGTATGCAACCAGCTGGACTAATAAAAGCACTGTTGTTGTAAGCTGTATTACCTTACTCCATTTCTTTTTGCAAACAAATGTGATGACAAATGTAATTGCAATTGCAGCTCCCCAAAAAACAGCATTCTTTATTACTCTGTCGGCATCTGGAATATACCCCTCTGCTGTCACACCAATCTGGTCAATCCCTTTATTTAAAAACATAACCTGAATATATCCGGCAATGGATAATCCCCAGACAACTGCTAATATAATCTTCCGGATTATTTCTGGGAAAAATGCCAAAACGAATGCAATTATGATGGAAATGGTAAATCCAACCACAAAAAATAACCAACCGAATTCCCCATATACAACTCCCAACTCTGTATAATTACCAAAAAAGACTTCGGACGGGCCAAAAATTCCAATCATAAAGATAAATAGAAAGACAGATTCCCAACATAAAAAAAATTTCTTCAAATATTCTTTTTTTTGCATTTTTTCACCTCATATAAAGTTAATAACTCATATTATTTTACATGATAACCCTGTGTATTTCAAGAATTTTCAACTGAATACTATTCCTTCCCTGCTTTCTATGATATAATTGCATTCGTAATTTTTCAATCGAAATACATTTAATAAGAAAGAGGAAATTTATGTTAAAAAAAGCTGTTACACCTGGTTCTTTTCTTAAAAACTATTTATTTACACTTTTGATCGTATTTCTGCTATTGTTCATGTTCGGCGTTTTCGGTCCATCTGAGATTTTTTTCGGCAACTACAGTGAATTTGGGGTTATCTATGGGGAATTTGGATGGAAATTTCTGGTAATTTCTGTAGTTCTTGCACTTTTTATCTCCCTGATCTTACAGATTGTTCCAAAATTTCCGCGTACACTGATTCTCTCCGTTTTATGGGGGTTTACCATTGCCGGGTATATTCAGACCATGTTCCTGAATAAAAATCTCGACCAGATCGGGGTATCTGCTGAAGGATACACCGCCAATGCCACACGTGTCATCCTGAATGCTTTATTCTGGCTTTTTATCCTTGCTGCATCTGTGCTTATCTGTATTTTCAAAAAAGAATTCTGCATCCGGCTGCTCGGTGTGACAAGCGGTATTCTTCTTGGAATTCAGGCTGTAGGATTTGTGTCTTTATTTCTTACAGCAGATGCTTCTGCAATGACTTACAATGACACCGATGGAGAACTCTCCCTAAGCGGTGCCGGACAATATACACTCTCCTCTAATGAAAATATTATCCTGTTTGTTCTGGATAATTTTTCCAACACTTTCTGGGATGAGGCGCTCGCCGCCTACCCGAATATGACAGATTCTCTTTCTGATTTTACCTATTATAATAACGCCGACTGTGCCTACTGGGGTACTTATCCATCTCTTGCACATATGCTTACCGGGAATCCTCTGGATACAGATCTTTCTGTGAATGACTGGTTAAAGCAATGCTGGGATAACGACTCCACAAACGCATACTATAAACTTCTTGAAAAACACAATTACAAGGTGAATCTATATACTCCTGTGACCAGTCTTCTTACCGGAACCGATACTCTGGAATTACTTCAGGGGAAAATAGATAATGTGGGAACTGAATCTTCCTCAAGAGAGATTGACTATGAAAAGCTTAATAAAACCATGCTGCAAATGTCCTGCTATCGTTTCCTGCCTGAATATTTCAAACCTGGTTTTGATGTAAAAAACTCACAATACACCACAATTGTATCCTACCCGGATAACGAAATGATGTATTCCAACTATAGTTTTTACGAAAAATTACAAGATACCAGACTAAGCCTTGATTCAACGTCCAACTATTTTACGATCCAGCATCTAAACGGCACCCATGAATTCGTCAACGACGAAAACTGCGCTTATGATCCCGATAATGCAACTTGTGCGACAACTGTAAAAGGTATTTTTACAATGCTTGATGCCTACTTACAACAGCTTAAAGACCTTGGTATTTATGATAACTCAACGATTATTATTACCGCCGATCATGGTTCCGAAGCACGTTCACAGATGATTTTCTTTATGAAAGGAAAAAATGAAACGCACGACTCTATGCAGACAACGAATGCTCCAATCAGCCTGAATGATCTTGTTCCTACCATTGTGGAAGCTATAGGTGAAGATTATACTCCATACGGTCAGAGTGTCCACGATTTTTCTGCTGACGAGTCCAGGGAACGCAGCGTTTACATCCGCGTAAGAGACGATGCATATCCTGCCGTCAAACGCTTCGATGGCGTGACCGAAGGCGGCATGAATGCTTATCATGTATATACTTATTATGGCACACTGAAAGACCTTGTCTTTCTTTATGACAATGGATATTATACACCTGTACAGGTAATTGATTCCTATTTCTAATGATTACTTAAGGAGATTTTTATGTCATTTAACTCATCTGACTTTTTAATTTTTTTCCCGATTGTGGTATTGATATACTTTCTGATTCCACAAAAGCTAAAAAACTACTGGCTTCTGATTGCCAGCTACTATTTCTATATGTGTTGGAATGCCAAATATGCTCTGATCATTCTTTTTTCTACCATAGTGACATACCTTAGCGGTCTTGCTCTGGATACGCTCCAGCAAAGATCTGCTGATCCGCTTATCATGCGGAAGAAAAAAATAGTTGTATCTATTAGTGTTTTATTAAACCTGTCCCTGCTTTTTTATTTTAAATATATTAATTTTGCAATCGGAATTTTAGGGAATGCACTGTCCGTCTTCCATATACAGCTCAATCTTCCATCTGTCGATATTCTTCTTCCTGTCGGCATCTCTTTCTATACCTTTCAGGCACTGGGATATACGATTGATGTTTACCGTGGAAATACCTGTGCTGAAAAGAATTTTTTTCAGTATGCACTTTTTGTATCATTCTTTCCGCAGCTGGTCGCCGGTCCAATCGAACGTTCCAGCCACCTGCTGCAACAGCTTGCCACACCACATAAGTTTAATTCGGATGAAGCCAAAAGCGGTCTTTTACTGATGCTCTGGGGATTTTTCTTAAAAATTGTACTAGCTGACCGTATTGCAATCTTCGTTGACTGGGTTTACGGTGATTATCACACCTTTGGTGGATGGTATCTGATCGTAGCCACTGCACTTTTTGCCATTCAGATCTACTGTGATTTTGCCGGATACTCTATTATCGCTATGGGGGCTGCCCAGATTCTCGGTATCCGGTTAATGGAAAACTTCCAGTCTCCTTATCTGGCAGTTTCTGTTGCTGACTTCTGGAGAGGATGGCATATTTCCCTGACTTCCTGGTTCAGGGACTACCTCTACATTCCGCTCGGTGGAAGCAGATGCAGTAAATGGCGCAAATATATGAACAAAATGATTGTTTTCCTCGTAAGTGGTCTCTGGCATGGTGCCAAAATCTCATTTGTCGTGTGGGGTGGACTGAACGGTCTTTACCAGATCATCGGAGAGATCCTGCAGCCTTTGCGTGATAAACTTGTAAAACTTTTTCACTTAAACCGAAATTCCATCGGACATAAAGCCGTTCATATTATAGTGACTTTTGTCCTGATTGATTTCACCTGGATATTTTTCCGCGCCAACAGTTTTTCAGAAGCACTCACGATTCTCTCACAGATTATCCATGTACATAATCCATGGATTCTCTTTGATGGATCGCTTTATAATTGCGGACTAAATTCCAAAAACTTCTGCTTTATGCTTTTATGTATTTTGTTACTTTTTGTAACGGATTATTTAAAACAGAAGAAAATATGTATCCGTGAAATTGTCGCCAGACAGGATGCCTGGTGTCAGGTTCTGATCATAGCATTTTCCGTTGTTTTCCTTCTGATATTCGGAATTTACGGAACTTCCTATGATGCATCCAAATTTATTTATTTTCAATTTTAGAGGTAAAAATAATGAAAAAAATAGTATGCTGCATCAGTTGTGTTGCCATCATTGGTATCTCTGTATTCTACGCTGGACGCCTTTTACAACCTAATTTTACAGTGGATGCTTTCCATGCAATAGAATCTTTTCATTCCATGCCTGAAAACTCATTTGATGTCATTGCCTGTGGTTCCAGCCATGTATATAAAGGATTAAATGTAAATGAAATGACAGAAAAATATGGATTCAGCGCTTATAATTATGGCTGTAACTGGCAATTTCTTAATACCACCACTTTGTTCTTAGAGGACGCCTTAAGAACACAATCTCCTAAAGTGGTATTAATTGAAACCTTTAACGTAGACAAAGTTCATGAAGACACAGATCTCAATGGTGAAATTTATTACACAAAAGGCATTTCCGATTTTAAAGGGAAAAGAGAATATTTAGCCCAATGCTTTGGCAAAAATAAAGATCGTTACTTATCTTACTACATCCCATTACTTGCCTTTCACGAAAACTGGACAAACATTAATTATTACAGTTTTGATTCTGGAACTTCCGTCGAAGAGTATCAGGCAGCGCATGGTTTTTCAGGCAGCGACCATATTGTTCCAACAGTGGTCTCCAATCCCGCAACGTTCGAGCAGAAAGAGCTGCCTGATAGTTCTGTCAGATTATTAGATAAAATTGTAAACATCTGCAATGAAAATAATATTCGTCTTATCTTTTATACTGTTCCTTATGAGGGGGACTATAATTATTCAGACGCCATGGTCGAATATGCTGCTGCCAACAACTGCACTTACCTTAACCTGTTTGAACACATGGATGATGTCGGGCTCAACGGTGATACAGATTTTATGGATATCGAACACCTGAATATAAGCGGAGCAACCAAAGTTGCCGACTATCTTGGAGAATATATTGTTTCTCATAATCTGCTCTCTGAAGCAGACTAAGACCTTGCATAGATACATGAGGAGATTTTCAATGAACAAAAGAATTTCTGTTTTACGTTTTTTATCAAACTATATCATCGTGTTACTCCCAATATTTACACTCTGCGTGATGGGACCTGCCGAAATATACTTCGGGAATTATAAAGAGTTAGGCTTTACTTATCAGGAATTTGGATGGAAATTTTTGATTTTTGCATTCTTAATATCATTTATTTTTACGCTTGTTATTTCATTCTTTCCAGACAAGCTCGGAAAATATATTCTTTCTGTTTTCTGGGGAATCGGAATTGCAGGATATATCCAGACAATGTTTTTAAACCGCCATCTGGAACAAATGGGTGTCCGTGCAGAAGCATACACCGCATCACCTTCAAAAATAATTGTAAATTCCATTATTTGGACAACTATCATTTTGGGAGCTTTGCTGTTTGCAAAATTTCAACAGAATATCTTCAAAAAAGTAATGTTAACATCCTCTCTCATTATTCTGGGGATGCAATGTGTTGGATACATTTCACTTTTCCCCTCCGCAGATAAATCCGCCTTTACATACTACAGTGACAAGGACGAACTTATCCTGGATGGAAGTAAGCAATTTACCGTATCCTCAAATGATAACATTATCTTATTTATTCTGGATAATTTTTCCAGCACTTACCTTGCATCTGCCGTTGAAAAATATCCGGATTTAAAAGATTTTCTGCATGATTTCACTTATTACAATAATGCCGACTGCAATTACCATGGAACCTATCCATCACTACCGCATTTACTAACAGGAAACGATTTAGATCCTTCGTTATCTGTTGATGACTGGTTAGAAGATTGTTGGACAAATACTACTACAAACGATTATTTTTCTATTTTATCTGATGCCAATTACAAAGTAAATTTATATACTCCAACGACATCTATTCTGACAGGTAATCATTCTCTGTCGCTTCTTGACGGAAAAATTAGTAATATAACTACAAAACAAAGTTCTATTTGCATTGATTACCATAAACTGTATAAGACAATGTTCTATATGTCCTGCTATCGCTTTATGCCAGAATATTTCAAATCCTTTTTTGACGTATCAAATGAAACATATACCACTATTGTATCTTATCCACAAAACAATATTTTACATACAAATTATGATTTTTATAATCATTTAGTTGAAAACGGTCTGACGTTCGACTCCTCCAGCAACTATTTCACAATACAGCACTTAAATGGTACACATGAATTCACAACCGATGAAAATTGTCAGTTTGATGATCAGAATGCGACTTGCCAATCAACCGTCAAAGGAATTTTCACTATGCTTGAAGCTTATTTGAACGAATTAAAAACACTAGGCGTTTACGATAATTCAACTATTATTATCACCTCTGATCATGGTGACATTGAATATCCACAAATAATCTTTTTCATCAAGGAAAAACAGGAATCCCACGAATCACTTAATGGTACCAATGCTCCTATTACTTTAGACGAACTTGTTCCAACCATCGTTCAATCGCTTGATAAAGGTTACAGCGAATTCGGATATAGTATACATGATTTTTATCCCGATCAGCAACGGGAACGTCTGCTTTATATCCGGGATTATGACGCTTCTTATCCAGATGTTCCACGCTACGATGGAATCTCTTCCGGTGGATCAAACGTATACCACCTATACAACTATACAGGTAATATTGATGATCAGATTAATGCCTTGCAAAATTATCAATACACGACCATACCAATGGTTGACTCTTATTTTTAAACACAAAAAAGGATATCTTTTATGAACGAAACAACTTTTAAAATTTTTAATCGAACACTCCATATAAAAAAGCAATGGAAAATTACATTTCTCGCCACATGGATTGGTGGAATGCTGGCTCATGCCTATCGTTTTTTCAACTTTCTGCCATCCTGGGATTCTATGTATAACTTTGCCGGAACTGGTGCTACTTACTCTTCCGGAAGATGTTTTCTTGAATTTTTCAGTAAAATCTCTTCCAAATATGATATGCCCTGGGTCAATGGTGCATTGTCCCTACTCTATATCAGCCTTGCAAGCATACTGCTTGTTGAACTTTTTGAGTTACAGGAAAGCGCATCCTGCGTATTGCTTGCCCTGCTCATTGTTTCTTTCCCTACCGTCACAGCATCCTTTGCATTTATGTTCACTGCTGACGGTTACATGATGGCATTTTTAATGGCTGTTCTAGGCATTTATCTGACCTGGAAATATCAATACGGTATCTTCCCTGGTATTATCTGCATTGGATTGAGTATTGGAACTTATCAGGCATACATCAGTGTCATGCTCTGCGTTCTGCTTGTTATGTTTGCCCGTGATCTGCTTATAAAACAGAAAGATTTCAAATCTTTCTGTTGCAGCAACTGGAAATATATCCCACTTCTGCTTGGAGGCTTTATTTTCTATAAGATTGCATCCACACTCATTAATGCTTACTATCACATTACATTGACAGACTATCAGGGAATCGGTCAGATTCATATTCTGTCACTTTGGGAATACAAACAGGCTTTCCGAAATGTATATAATGAATTGTCCCACCTGTTTTCTTTCAACGAAGCTCTTAATGTATACTGGTACGGATATGCTAACCGCCTTGTAATCGTCCTTATTCTGCTCTGCACGGTCTGTCTTGTACTCAAAAATAAACTGTACAGACGGCCACTTGCTTTTATTGCCGGAATACTCTGCACCATCTGCCTGCCACTTGCCGTGTGTTTTCTATTCTTTGTATCATCCGACGTCTGGTATCACACACTGATGGAGATGGGAGCCTGCTTTATTTACCTGCTATTGCTCTGTTATCTGGAACATGGCTGTGAAAAAACATATTTTGAAAAAATCATAAAATCTATCGGAATTGTTGTACTTTGTTATCTTTCCTTCTACAACATCCGAAATACCAATATCTGCTATAATGAGATGAACCTGAGCTACGAAAAAAGCTATAGCATTGCCAGCAATGTATTAGACCGCATAGAAGATCTGGACGAGTTTCCTGAGATATCCAAGGTTGCCATCATTGGAACCTACCACACCTATTCTTCTAATATTGGCGGAACTGTACCTTATATTATTGGTGTAGATCAGGATAACTTCTTAAATCTTGATTTTCACTATTTTGCTATGTGGAATTACTGTTTTGGTATTCAGCTTGACCAAGCCAGCAGTGAAGAGATTACTGCCATCAAACAGACCGAAGAGTACCAGAAGCTTGATTCCTATCCATCAAAAAACTGTATTGCAGTAATTCATGACATTATTGTGATAAAGCTGCCAGAAGAATAGAAAAAAGTGCTGCAACTTTGAAAAATTCAGAGCTGCAGCACTTTTTCTATTCTTCTTTCTCTTGTTTTGGTAAACATTTATCCATGTTCAGACTCACTTATTTTTTTCCGTTTCTTCGTCATTACTTTTCTGAATAATATAATGCGGTCTTTTCTTCACTTCCATATAGGTCTTAGACAGATATTGTCCCATGATTCCCATACAGAACAATTGAATTCCACCAACAAACGTAATGATACATACCAGGGATGGCCATCCACTGACCGGATCTCCAAAAATAAGCTTTCGAACAATGATAAATATGATTGCAACAAAAGAAATAAACGTCATCAAAATTCCAAGGTAAGAAGAAATCATCAGCGGAACATTTGAAAAATTGACAATGCCATCCAGAGAATACGCCAAAAGCTTCCAGAAACTCCACTTTGTCTCTCCTGCTGTTCTTTCTATATTCTCATATTCCAGCCATTTTGTCCGATAACCAACCCATCCAAAAATTCCTTTGGAAAAGCGATTATACTCTGATAATGCAAGAACACTGTTCACCATATCTCTCGTCATCATACGAAAATCTCTGGCTCCATCTACGATATCGGCATCGGATATCCTGCGTATCAGTTTATAAAAGCATCTGGCGCAAAAAGAACGTACCATCGGTTCCCCTTTACGACTTACACGTCTTGTTGCCACACTGTCATATTCTCCTGACTCAAGTGTACTTATCATCTCTGGAAGAAGTGCCGGTGGATCCTGCATATCTGCATCCATGATCACAACATAATCTCCTCTGGCATTATTAAGTCCTGCATAAATTGCCGCCTCTTTTCCAAAATTTCTGGAAAATGAATAATACTTCACATGTCCATCTTTCTGTGCCAGTCCACACACTTTCTGTTCTGTATAATCATTAGATCCATCATCCACGAACAATATCTCATAATCACATTGCCCATTCGTCATCACATCCGTAACCGCAGCATATATTGTCTCTACTGTCTTCTCTTCGTTGTAACATGGAATAATTATGCTGAGCAATTTTCTGTCCATTCTTCCGCTACCTCTTTCCTGTCTCCGCCACGCTCAAAAGGATACATCCCGACATCTCTGCTGATCATGTACTCACATCCGTTCCGGCTTTGCATGTATCTGTAAGTTATGTTATAATGTATATATTAATGTGCATATGTAACAGGTACTGCATAGCAGACATTTTCGTTCAGGAGACTACACTTATGAATATATTAATAGAAAAATTAAAACAGCGCAATGCATTTTCAACAACCTTTTTATATATCATCTATTTTCTGCTTGGAATGTATTACCCTCTTTTCAGTTTCATGCGTCAGACCGTACCGCAGTATTGGGGACAGGTTACACTTTTTTATCATATACTGCTGATATTGCTTCTGGCAAAAGTACTCCTTCAGAAAAACTCTGTTTTTGACTGGATTTTTTTGGCTGGATTGTTTTATCTCTGTTATAAAAGCTACCAGTATAATTATGATTTCTATAATATTTTCGGTACCATGATGTTCCTCTGCTGTGCCAAAAATATAGAAATAAAAAAAATTGTAAAATTAGATTTATATATCCGTATTGTACGCAGTGTCTTGTTTCTCACCTTACCTTTTATGGGCTTAATGATCAATAAAATAAATGTATGGATTGGTGGAAGAACCCGCACCTTCTTCGGATGGACTCACGCTAATATGATGGGGCTTGATTTTTTACTTTTGGCAATGGACATTATGTATCTACGAAAAGAATGTAAGAAATGGTACGACTGTATCCTATATGCTGTTTTTATCATTTTTTTGGACAGAACAGCTAATAGCAGAACCGCTGAGGTCATTATTGCCATGTTAATTGTCATCCACTTATTGTCAATTGTCATACCAAAAAACTGGTTTCATAAAATGATGGTGCTATTTACATCTGGAGCATTTCTTCTATGTGTTGGTATTCCATTTATCGGAAGTTATTTATATATCCACAAACCGGAATTATTTTTACAACATGACGGAACCATGCTCTCAAGAATTCAATTGACCACTACTTTCTATCTAAGAAATGGTGGCTTTGGTTTCTATGGATTTCCTATAGAAGATCAAGATTGCCTTGACATGATGTTCTCTTATATTGGACTTCATTGGGGAACCGCAGCTTTCATCATTATTTCAGCAGCTATTATATATGCCATTTATAAGGCATCCAGAGAACAGCATACCAGCTTCCTGATCTTGCTTTTCTTCTTCCTTGTATATGGCTGGGCAGAAGTTGCATCTATCTATCCTGTATATTCTTATCTGTCGCTCTTATTAGGCTATTACATTATGAACCGCAAGCCATTTTATTGTAAGCGTCCATATACCTGCGCTAATTTCTAAATAACACATGCATCGTCTTTGCCAGATGCATGCGTTTTACTACATTTATTTATACCATAGTCCTAATACCAAGCATCCACCTTCATATCAGATGGGTGCTGAATTGATATTTTTCAAATGGAACCATTACTGTTTCATCAAACCATTTACGTAAAAATATCTCTTTCTTTCCCCCTGAAAGCCATACGACACATCCAATATAGTTACTATCCTCATACTCCTTCAATTTAACAAGTTGATTGAGTTTTTTGAAAATAGTCATAAGTAACCGCTTCTTTTTCAGTTGTTCCAAGTCCATCATATGGATATATGTCTATAAACACTCCCATACCATATGGTTTTTCATTCTCCATTTTTATTATATATCGGTCATCACTAATTCTCGTGATCATATATGGATATTCCTTACACTCCTCCAGATTAAATATACGCCAATCAGGATATTCTTCCCTATGTATCTTCATGTATTCTAAAAACCAATCATAATCCCTGCGCGGCATCATGATATCCACATCATCATCCCATGGAATATACCCATGATGTCGAACGGATCCTATAAATGTTCCATATATTAAAGAATATCTAAAATTCTGTTCTTCACATATATATTTTCTGGTCACCTATTTCAATACATGAAAATGCGGTATCAACAATTCATTAATCATTGATAACCGCACTCACTAAAAACATTCCATGATAAAAGCATATTGTTTTTTACTAATATCATTTTTAAACCAACTATTCCAATTCTAATATGAATCGCTTCCGACAATTACACTTCCAAGTACTTCAACCTGGCAGCGTCTGCAAAGTTCTACAGCCTCCCTGATCTGATTTCTTTCAGATTTCATCAACTGCTCTACAAAGACTGCACTATCTGCACTCTCTAATTGTTTCAGCACTTCCGTATTATCAGAAACCAGACCATCTGTACTTGCAACATTCATTCCAAGTTTTCTTAATTTCTCCACAAGACTATCTGCCTGTTTCTTCACATTCTGGTCACTTCCTGAACATGCGATCAAAAGACACTTCTTGTCCTTTTGTCCTGCGAGCATTGCCACTTCATGGCTGATACGTGTTAATAAAAGGTCATTATTCTCACTCTTCTTATCATGCGCAAACCAGGAATCAATCCATCGATCAATCATATTTCGCTTTCCATTCTCATTGTTTCTTAGCACAGTTCCAAATACCGGAAGATTTGTAATAATCTTCACTTCATCCACATCTTTCACTGTCTGTGTCATAATGTAAACAACTGCATACCAACATACTGCAAGGAACATACCTACAAGAAATCCGATCAAAATATACTTCATGCTAATGTACTGTACATTAGCTGTTATTTCCGCCGTTTCATCTGTATTTTCTTTTGACGTGGTCTTATCTTCATTACCTTTTACAAGCAGATTGTAATATGTCATCTGCTTCTCCGAAAGCCCTGAAGAAATATTTTTCAATGCAGTATATGTGTCATTTACTGCATTGACCACATCTGACTTCTGCATATTGAGATTGCTGTCACTGGATATATAATACTGCTCCGAAATAGCATTTACTGTATAAATTCCAAATATCTGCTGCAATTGCTCTGTATATTCCATTACCCTCTTCTTCACAATTTCTGCAACCTGCTCACACTGTTCCTCGCTGTCTGCATAAATCTGAATACTCAGAATACCAGAGTTTTTATCATTCTGAAGCTTTATAATATCACTATTCTGTACATTCTCTGTGTCTGTAACTGATATCAATTCCCTGACTGACGTATTCGCATATTCTTCTCCAAATACCTGTATGATTGCTGTACAAGTATCTTCATCTAATAATGCATTCTCATACATCGTAAAGATATTAGAAAGTTCTTCATCTGCCTGGTCTTTCTTAAACTGATAGTTCAGCATCACAGTCGGAATCTCATTTGGATTCAGCTGCATCAACATCGACTTTTCAAGATATTCTTCATTTTCCTGATATAATTGCGAATTATGCTCATACATGGAATACACACGTTCTACCTGTTCCAGCTCATCCGCTGTCAATTCCTCTTTAGCATTTTCAATCTGCTTTTCTATATCCACTTCTTCTTCAGCTGCGCTTACAGATGCCACTACTGACATACTTTTTTTTACCGAATATAGATTCGCAGCAACTGCCACAATCAGCATCACAACAATAATACCACGCCACTTACGTAATATATAGTGCAACAATGTCATTAAATCAATCTGTACTTCTTCCTCGTTCATGATAATCCTCTCATCCTTTGATTTTTGCCATCATGCGCTATTATAGCATAGAACCATGTCTGTGCAAAGCATCAATTTTATTATAAACCTACACAATTTTATTATAAACTAAAAACATTGATTCAAAATAATTATGTACAATGTAAAAAAACTAAAAATAACAGGTGCAAATATACGTTCTAAAATATGTTGAAAATTAACACGTAACCTTAAGGATTTATATTCATTAAATATACAAGCGTAAGCTAATTTATATATACAGATTATAATCATAAGAGTTTGCAAAACTATAAAAACCGCTCCTTCAGAGCACACAAAATTTTCAAGCAAATTTTCACCAGATACGTGCCTACTAATATCTGGCATAAAATGTCCATATTCGGTGTTGAATAATAAAATGCTATTAGCTATTACAGAAACAATTAACAAACTGTAACATATCAGATGAAAAAATCTATACGAACTATCAGGATTCTTATAATTTTTATAGATTATTCCACATGCCAAAAGAACTATTGATAAAATCGAATATTTCGCCGTATTAAATAAAGCAAAATAAAAGCACTCAGTTAATCTTGTACCCAAAGACAATAAAGGAATAGCTTCTTCAGGAATACTTAATGTAGACCAACCAAATCCAAAAAATGAAACAAAAATAATAGCTATTAAAACTAGAATTAAAACATAGAGAATTTCATTTTTAAACTTGTAATTATCATAATCAACATCTTTATCCATAAGTGTTTCTACCTGCATTGGAGCAGGGATTATAATGGTTGGATTCTTTAAATATGCTAGTTTTTGGCTAAAAGTTGGATTGTCCTTCTTGAAGGCAGCATAACTACATAAAGCTAAATTTAAAAATGTGGTAATAACAGTAAAAATATTCATAAAATTATTTAACCCCTCTTTCGAAAATATTTATATAGCCAAAGCACCAGCAAGCAATGGTTTGGTGCTAAACCGCATTGGAGTCTATTCTTTATAATCCATTAGCTGAGTTGCTTTTTCTTCACCATACAACGTTTCTTAAAAAACGAAATGCCATAACAAAGAATTTGGTCGTAATCATCCTCATACTCTTTTGCATACATTCTGTCATCAATCTGCTGTATGGCAGCATCGCACTCACTTTCTAATTTATCCAGTGACTTCGTATACTTCGCTTCAAAAATTGCCACCCGACCATTGATGGAATCATGCACAACCACATCACTGCGTCCTTCACCATGCTCTTTATTAGAATCCACCATATATCCTGCCCCTGTAAAAATACCTGCAAGAAACGCATGATAGAAGTCCTCTTTATAATCATGGTAGCTGATGGTTCTGCGCAGTAATGCATTCATCTCTTTGGTAAGTTTCTCACTGTCACCGTTCCACACTGCATCAAACAGTGCGCTCCTGTTACATTTTTTCGTGCTGTCACTGAACCATTTGACAACGGTCGTTTCAAAGATTTCCTTGATTTCAGCGTTTGGAATCATAAGCGCTACTGTACCATCCGCCGGCTTACCATTGTAATCTTCCTCACGCGCTTTTGTCAGATATCCAGTCAGATACAACATACTCCAAAGATTCTCCTCTGAAGCATGCAGATAATCATAAGTCAGGTTCTCATCCACACACTGAGCGATTGTACCTCCTGCCAGCAAAGTTTCCAGTTTCCCGGTGATATTGCTTCCAGCATAATCAATGAACGAGCGGATGACTGCATTATCACTCGTGTTCTTCCAATAGCTGACCGGTTTTGCTTTAGGATTGTGCTGTAACTCCAGCAGATAATTCATCACGTCCCACGGACAGTAAACATCAAAATCACCGAAGTGGTATCCGTCATACCACTCCCTGATGCTTTCTGCTTTATCCAAAACGTCTGCATCTTTAAGAATCTGGTCTACCTCACTTTGAACAAAGCCAAAATACTCATTCAGTCGTGAATCCGTGATCGTGTCCGAGATAAAATTATTTGTTCCAGTAAAAATACTTTCCTTCGCAATTTTCAAGCATCCAGTGATCACCGCAAAACAGAGTGCCTGGTTGTCCTTCAAAGCCTGCATCAGACCCTTCATGACATCTAACATCTCCTCATAATAGCCATTGCTGTTTGCCTTTGCCACTGGAACATCATATTCGTCAATCAGTAGAATCACAGGTTTGCCATATTGCTGCCACATCAATCTGGTAAGCAGCATCAGGCTTCCTTTCGTATCTTTAACCGAAGCCGTACCTTGTATCAGTTGTTTTACGATTTCCTTATCATAATTCTCTACCTTATCGCTATCCAGCAGATACAGGTGCTTCTTATACAATTCTGAGATGACCAGCGTAAGCATGTCGTACGCACTGTTAAAATTCAGGCCGTCAACCTGCCGGAACGAAACAAACACCGTTGGCCACTGGTTCATCCATTCCGTACACAGTTCATGCCTCTTTACAATTTCAAGTCCCTCAAACAGTGCCTTGCTGTCCTTCCTGATATCAAAAAAACTTTCCAGCATACTCATGCCGAGCGTTTTCCCGAACCGCCTAGGGCGAGTGATCAAGGTTACTTTTGTTCCTGTTGTACCGAGAAGTTCGCCTATCAGACCTGATTTATCAACATAATAGTAACCATTCCTGCGGATTTCCGCAAAATCAGATACCCCAACTGGAATACGCAACAATTTCATCTCTACCGCTCCTCCCTTGACTTTGCACAGTTTTTTCAATATTTCTATCATACCATAAAGTCAACCCTTATGTATAGCTTTAGCCTATCCGTATTTCATACTTATCCATATATTTTCTGTAATATCCATCTTTGTACAAATCAATTTTTCATAAACTCTGCTATTCTTCTTTTAACCTAAACTTCAGTACAGTTATTATACATTCAATGTATATGTACAGTCTTTAAATTCTTTATATTTTTTCAAATACTTCAGACAGTCGCTTTTATGATATTCTACATCATTTCCATACAAATCTCGAATCACAGCCAGATATATTTTTGTTACAATTTCCACATTTTCCATTTTAACTATTTCCGAAACAATTTCCTGTATATCATCATTTTCCCGTGTATCGTCATTTTTCTGTATAGCATCATTTTGTTTATTTTCTAAAATGAATCCCACTATCAACAAAGAAATACACATAAATTCATTTATTTCTGATTTTCTGATTTTGTCCCTTATAAAAGAAATCAATCCATTCTGTATTTGTTCTTTCTTTTCATGATCCCAATTGTAATAACTTAATTTTGAAGCTGCATTTGCAAAACAACAGATTTTTTTTATCTCTATCAACGCATTTGCATATTTTCTTTTATTAATTTTTCCATTTTTATTATAAGAATTTACATATATAATCTTTTCGTTGACATTTAAATAATATCCCCACTCTGCATCAAAAACATTGTTAAATAATTTAATTTTTTCATCTCTATGTAAAATCTTTACAACTGTATATATATTCATTGCAAATCCACTTAAACTAATAACAATACATCCATCTACCCGCAAACCATTCGATTGCCAACGAGCAACGCACGCCAGAAATAATACTATTCCCTCAATTATTATCACGTCTGCAGTTCTTCGTTTATTGATTTTGATATTATCTTTGTTTTCCTCAAGTAAATAGCCCCAATAAACATTTCTTATCTGTCCTATTTTAACGGATTTCATTTTTTTTAAGCTGTTTTCCAACAGTCCATTAAATGCATTTAACATTCTCATACCATCACATTTGCTATTGGTAATATTTGCAATATACCTATTAGGAAATACTCTATCAATCTTCTTTACTATCTTTTTGTCAAAATCTGCGCCACACAAAAGTATACAACAAATTATCATAAATGCACCGACAATAATAAAGCCCATACTAATCGTAAATGCCCACCATGTAACATTTGACAAATCCATATTATTTTTTTCTTCTACTTTCGCCATAGATACAAACATAATTATCAAAAAAGCATATACTAATAACAACATGCCTCTTCGATAATATTTTATTATAGGGAGCTCCTTTCCTTCTATAAAAATCGTATTTGTATCTACAATACTAACCATGAGTGGGTATGAAGAAATAACAATCGACAAAATTGCTATTATAATTGCAATCACGTTTAATGTTGTGCCCATTTTAAAAAAAATTTCAATTAAAGTATTAATAATATGATTCAACCAAGATGTAATTTTACTTTTGTTGACTAATATAATTGCTACCGAAAACAGTATGCCCCATATGCACATTATATAAAACCATGTTTCCTTTTCTTTTAAAACATATATACTTGTTCTATTATCTGTTTTAAATTGTGTTCGATAAAAAGATTTATTCCATTCTTTTTTTTCTCTTCTACAAAGAACCCCTATAGAAAAAACAATAGGTATTACCAATATACAAAACATATTAACCAGCATCGGTAAAATTTCCAGTACATTATTACTGCAAATCAGTACACTATAATATAATAAGATTATAAAAATATATATTATTAAACTCTGGGTTATCAATTTAAAAATCTTATCTTGATTTATTTTTCTTTTATTTTCGCATATTTCTTTCATCTTATTTCCTTCGTAATTGTTCAACTATAAGCACTCTTTCTTATTTGCATACAACTCTTCCTATATTGTCAAGCCCTAAATCATTGATTTTTCAGGCTTTTCTTTAAATATTTACCTCACAAAGCAGAGCCAGAAGTGCATGACAGTCATTGTATCTTGTACTGAATAGTTGAAAGAGAGTGCAGTTAATAAAGCGTCCCTCTGATCTGCTTTATAAAGACTATAAATCCTCTGTTAACTATGATGGTGAACCTTCCGTGTCTAATGGTATCGTGTACCAACTTCCTTCGTCCCCGTATATTCAGCATGCAGTCTGCTGTGCCCATCTTCTCCGTGAATTAACGGGGATTGATGAAAATCATCCTGAGCAGAAGTGGGCATCTGCATTTATAGACCTTTTACTAGAAATGAAAAAGGTCAAAGGCAAAGCTATAGAGAAAGGTAAGGACTTTCTGAGCTATTATCACTATCATAAGTTCGATAAAAAGTATGATGAACTTATCGAACAGGCTCGGAAGGAAAATCCACTTCCCGAAACCACGGAGAAAAAACGTGGTCGGAAGAAAAAAGGAAAAATCCTTGCCCTTGTAGAACGCCTTGCGAATTACAAGACCTCAGTCTGCCTTTTTATCTATAACTTCAATGTCCCGTTTGATAACAACCAGGCAGAACGTGATCTTCGGATGATAAAGGTCAAGACCAAAGTATCCGGATGCTTCCGAACAGAGGAAGGTGCCAGAGATTATCTAAAAATCATGTCCTACGTAGGCACGGCACATAAACAGGGATACAATGCTTACGAAGCAATCAAAAATGCGATCTCAGGTCATCTTGATTTCATCTTTGAATAAGGGTGGTTCTGAATAGTTACAATAAAACGAATAATTATTTTAACATAGATGTAGGCTATTGAGGAAGATTGCGTGATTATTAGGCGTTTATTCACTTTCTTTTTATAGCCAATAACTCCATCATTTTATGATCCCCATAAGGAGTTAATTGCCAATATTCTTCCGTTCTTTTTTTAGTAGCAGTATCTTGATAAAGCTTTATAAGTCCTAATACACGAAATTGAATTTTAATCTGGTTAAAAGAATTATCTGTAAGATATGAATCAACATACCCTGGATCTATTGATTTATTACTCTCTATAATTGCATCATTAAGTAATGGCTCAAATGCTGCTTTAAATACTATATCTGAACACGGAGCAAGTAACTTGGGGGCAACTTGTGCAAAAAGTTGATTCCATGTAAATTTGATCTTGATATAACGTCTTTTTCTTGAATTTTCATTTCCCAAATAACGAGCTGTTACTTCAAAGAAATCCTCTCCTTGTACAAACTGCTCCGAGCCCTCTGGAGCCTCAATTGAAAGTTTCTCTACCTGCTTTCTAAGTTCATTGTTTTCTTTTTGAAGTCTCGAAATTTCTTTTATTGATGACTCGTCAACTATATTTTCTGCTCTTACCCATCCTTTTGTTGGAAATTCTTTTATCAGCTTAATTGCGCTTCGAGAAACAAGTGATCCAAGATTAGCAGGGTCTGTCCAAAACTTTACTAATTTCTTTGAAACAAGCCTTTTAAAATCATCTAACTTCTTTTTTCCTGCTGTACTCGACTCACATTTTCCGTTAGGTATATTATTGGGGTTTTTGGGTAAAAATGTAATAATAGGTTTTCCTACTGAAAGTGCATATTCATATTCCATCTGTGTATAACTTTTTCCTTCACTATTGACACTACCATACCGTCCGCCAATAATTAGCACATAATAATCAGAATCATCGATAACACGTTTTATCAATGACCATTGTTCTTCGCTTGATGCTGGAAACAATTCCATTCCTGCAGGTATACAGTCAAGCTCCAACAATGCCTGCATGACTTCTTTGCGTTCTTCTTGTAAATCATCGTAAGTGGAACTCACAAACACTTGATAACGCTTGTCCATTTTACCTCCCATTATTCCTTACACCAATTGCATAATAATCGTACATTGTTCAAAACACTTTTTTCAAAAAAAGATAAACATTTCTTCAAAGCAGATTCCCCGTTCTATACTAAATAATTAATATAGCATTATACTTTTTTCTAACGTCATTTTATAACCTCACTTAAATACATTATTCTTCATTAAACATTACCCCAAAAGATTCCACAATCATCTCTAATCTTGCTACATACTGTGATTGCAGAAGTTTACTTGATTCATTATTGCTATAATCAATTACATTAGCATTATCTTTATATTGATCATATTTGTTAGCAGTATACTCTTCCTTTTTCAAAGTGGAGGTAATTATTATCTGTTTATCTCTGGAAATGAAATTCTTTATCATTATATCTTCTTTCTGTGAAGAAATTTCACCACTTCTATAGCAGTCAATTAACAAAGGATAGGAATGATTAAAGTAATCATTGATAGCCAATATTCTCGAATAATAATATTCCTGTTCCTCACTTCCGGAGTATGTTTCATCTCTCTTAGTAAAGATATCATCAAAAAATGTTCTGCCTTGCGGATCAACTTCTCTATAAAGTTTATTCATTCGAGAAACAATGTCTTGCTTCATTTCTTTACATTTTTGTTTTGCTTGTTTTTCAGAATCACTTATACTTTTGTCATTTGCTTGTAACTCTTCCAACTGCTCACAAAGTTCCTTAAGTTTATTATCATAGTCAATTTCGGACAAAATCATCTCGGAAAACAGTAATATTTTTTGTAATTCCACTGGAACATCTTGCAGTGTACTTTTTAACTCATCCTGCAACTGTTGTATCTGATACGAATATTCACGAATGATTTCTTCTTTCTGCGATATTTGATATGCTATTGATGACAAAACTCGCTTTCTAACATAAGAATTACTTACTTCAAAAGACATTCCCTTGCTCTTATATATTATTTTATCACTGCCACATTTTGCACAAATAACATTTCCCTGTTCGATTTCATGGTTCAGAGATTTTAATTCTTGAACTAAGGACTCTAATTTTTCCTTACGATTATACTCCAAATTTCTTTTCTTCTTGAATTCAGCAATTTCGCCATGAAGTTTTTTAACCTTTATTCGAAACAATGACCATATGCTCATCTTTACTTATTTGCGGAATATTAAATATATTCTCATCCGCAAAAAAATACTTTAATTCCGTAACACTATCAAATGAATACTGTTCTCCCTGTTTTTTTACCAAAAACGAACTATCTCTACGCAAAAACTCAAGTTCTTCATCATTTATTTCTGCTTTACAAAAAAATAATTTGAACGATAGTTAAACCCTTTAGGAAATATAGGATGGTTTCCCATTGCATACATCATGCCCTGCATAACCAATGTTTTGCCTTTATTGTTATCATCACTAAAAATTATATTTACACCATCTGTAAATCTTTCTTCTACATATCTTCTTCTGCATTACCTAATGCTATGCTTTTAATTTTTATCGTTCAATCCCTCCTTTAAAGCAGAAATCAAATATACTACACTTATTTCAGATAATATTCTGGGTATTACACCCTTATCCCTTCGTATGCGTTCTTCAATTTCTCTTGGACTTTTTACTCTAATGTCATCGGCATAACTAAGTAATTGCCCAAAAAAGTGCCAAAAAATATGTCTTCCATTTTTGTCAAATAGTAATAGCACTGCTAAAGTTGTAGAAGCATTTCTTTCCAGTGGCAGCAAGCCTGAACAAGGCTACAAAGCTTGTGCCAGCCTAACTAAACTTGGTGATCGATACGGTCATAATCGTTTGGAGAATGCCTGCTCTAAAGTATGGGAGTTTACCAGCACACCATCCATCCGCATCATTAGTTCCATGCTAAAAAACGGACAGGATAAGGTCAGGGAAACAAGTTTCGATGATACCGCTATTTCTAAAGGACATGGTATCACGCGAGGTGCTGCTTACTTTGCGAAAGGAGCTTCCTGTCTATATAAAAATAATGATTTTCAATTAATGTTGAAAAATCCTGTACACCGATTGCGATGTTTGCTGCCATGTGTGAAGTCCTCCTATATTCTTTATCCACATACTTTTTGAACTATCCGGTTAATATTATCAAGTTTCCAGACATACCCAAGACTACTATCTTTATTGGTTCTTCCGCTATATATCCCGATCAGTTGCGCATCATCTTCCGTTACTGTTGCCAATACCGGTGATCCGCTCTGCCCTTCCCATGTTTTGGCATCTACCAAAAAAGCATCAACAATACTATATTCTATTCCACTCATCAATGCATCCACTGGAACTACAAGCTGTTGTTCATACTCACTTGCAATTGTTCCATTATTCCAAATAGCATACCATCCGTCATGTCCTGTAGATTTATATCCAAATGGAAAACCTACGACAAATATATTTTCTGTAACATAATGTTTTTCTTTTTTATTTTTATAATTATAATAATACCAGTCACATTCTTTGCATTGTCTGATTTCTTTTATGTTCTCAATGCTTTTATGATAGCGCTCTGTCACATCAATTACCGCAACATCTATCATATCGCTCTTTTCACTTTCATACCATATTTTATCCAGCTGACTTTGTATATCCTCATATAATTCAAAAGCTAATGTTGCCTCAAAATACTCGTGGGAATCATCATTATTAATGATATCAAAATTCACAACTGCACGTAAAACTGTCGGGATGGATCCCAATGATGAAATGCACTGTCCAGTAAATGTATTTTTTCCAGTAACCACATGTTTATTTGTTACGAGAAACATTCTATCTTTATATTTATAGTAAAATCCTGTCGCAGTTCCAAGAATCTTTACATCTCCTCCATAATAATCATCCTTTTGATTAGAAAAAATACTTTCTATATATACTGATTTCAAAGTGCTGCTGTTCATAATTCTCCCACCTACTACATTGTTTTACTATATTTTCCTTTTGAATTTACCACATCCTCAACAAACTCAATCAAAGTCTTTTCCTGACCGTCATTATAGTGGATAGATAGAAGTGTTGAAAATTTACCCTAAAATTAGACGTTTACGTTTTGTCTTCCATACACTTGACCTTATTATGATTATCTTGAGTCCACTGAATTGCATATTTTTGTAATTTTTCAAGCAGTTCAAGGTGTTTCGCATAATTAGCATCATTTAAACATCTACGTTTTTCTGTTAATCTAATTACATTATTTGCTTTTTGCTCCATTCCAGTTTCTCTCTCAGTTCCGATTATAACCTGCCCTTCATCTGGCAAAAACAATTCAAATGATTTAAATATGCTCCCCAAATTTTCAGCATCCTGTCCTTGTTGATTCGGAGTGTCAACCACATAGAAATTAAAAGGACTCTTCGCTCTATATAAATTATATAGGTACAATGCTGACTGATACATATAAACCAATCGAGGTGTTTCGCTACCTGTACGGTCTAATATTTGTACAAAATCTCTGAGTTTAATAAATGTTTTAGGAAGATTTATCGCATCTGCAAAAGTACAGCAGTACTCTTTTATATCTTCCCTTATTTTTTTTGAACGCTTTGTAGATTTTTTTTCGTTGATTTTATCTTCCAACATTGCAATTTCAGAAATATGCGAATCTATTTCTTGTTGCAAAGATTCTAATTGAGCCTTGCAGGATTCATATATCTCATACTGCCCCTTGCTCTTATAAAACGAAGAATAAGTAAGAAGCTCTTGAGAGTTACGAACTTTTTGTTCAATGGATTGAATCTCTGATGCGACATCGTTATATTTTTTCTTAAGTTCTTCCAGCCTTTCTGTTGAAAACGATATGCAATTTCTCAATTCACCCATAAGTTTCTCACAATGAGCATAGTCTGAAGTAATATTTAATTGCTCATCTAATCTGTTTGAATAAACTGCACCGCAAATTGGGCAGACCAACTCATCTTCTTGCGTCATTGCAAACTCAATATCTTTTTTTGTTTCTGCAAGATTGTGTTCTACGATATGCAATTTGTGTTGATTGATATATATATCATTTTCTAAAACGTTCATCTCCGCATTATAAGAAAATTGCATTTTTCTCATTTCTTCCGCTTTGGAAAGCAACGATTCAATATCTGTTGTAACATCCTCAATGGATTCGGTATTCTCAATTTGCGTTAGTGAAGATGTGATACGAGACACAAAATTTTGATTGTATTCGTATTCTTTTCTCTTATCATCCTTTTCAAGTATATACTTTGCTTTTTGTGCTTGAAGTTCATAATATGAATCATCAAGATATCCGCAAACATATTTATTTGTATTTGCTTTCCAATCTCTAATATAGGAAGCATTCTTGAAGGAGTCTGCTATTTTGCCCCATCCCTCATCTTGGTCAATATACTGAAATCTAAAAAGCAATGGTGGCGTCACATTGTATTGCTCGCCTTTATTTGAAATACAAGGCATTTTAATACCCAAAATATCCATTAGGCAGTTACTATATTCGTGAAAGGCATTTGTTTCAATAATGCAAGAATAGTCATCTCTGTTACACTCAAAAATCTGAAATTTCTTTCCCTGACGAACAATACAATAGGATTTTTCACCATATTTAAAGAACAGCAAATATGCAGAAATTAACTTTTTCCAACCAGATTCAATCCTTTTACACTCACATCCCAATGTGGTAAATATACTTTTAATAATCGAGGATTTTCCCGTTTTATTTCCACCAAGAATAATATTAAGCCCGTTTTCAAAAGGAACCTCTAACGACCTGGACTCACTTTGACTGATTACTATCAGTTTTTTTATCGTTAGTCTTTTCATCCCCTTTTTCCTCCTTCATCTTTCGTAAATTTCTAATTAAAATTTTGTACTCCTGTTCTTGTTTAACTTTTTCGACTAAATTTGTGTTCATAATACAATACCTCAACCAATGATTTATCAAGGGAATCCGACAAGAGACTGTGATTTAGTAATTCCTGAATACATAAGTTCTTCAATTCTTCACTCACTCCATTTGCCTCACATAATTCGCAATATGTAGAAACCACTTTTCTCAATGTCACAACAATTTCTTGATATTTAACATCATTAACATCAAGCCATCTTGCATCGTGGAGTGTTTTTGCTACTATTATACGATTAACATCTTTGTCTGACAACGATTGGATAATCAAGTAATTGCGAAATGCATCATAATTTCCGCTGTTTTTTATATTGTCATCAATTTTCTTTCCTACTTGAGTAACATCTACACCTTTTTTCTCAACTAGTCTTTTCATACTAATAGGCATTTTTATTTTTTCTTTGCTCTTTTTTCTTACATCATTTAACAATTGCTGAAAAATAAGATTTGCAGTATTTGACGGAATATTTTTATCTGCCAAGTGTTTAAAAAACTTACCCATAGTTTGAGTTTCATAAGTTGTTAGCTGTAATTCTGATTTATGGACAAATGTATTCTGGATAAATTCTTCAAAGACTAAATCAAAATTGCTCGGCATATCATCAGAGAATTCTTCTTTGATGCGGTCTTTGATTTTTCTATATAGCTCTACATTCTCTGTTTGAAGGCTTTTTCCATCTTCAACATACGACTGCCATAATAAAACATCATTATCGAAGTCATTGTTTGATACAAAGTAACAATGCGAGCATTCAACACCAAAAACCAGATAGTTATAAAAAATAAAACCTAAAAATGACTTTTTATATCCTCCTGTTTTCTTTTTCTCCCTTTTAGACATTTCTGCAATAGTCCAGTCAGAAGAGTCTTCTTTTGTTTTTATCTGAAAAAACTGGTACTGTTGATTATCAGGAGAAAACTCAGCCATATCATCATGGAATTCACAAAAAACGATACACTCCGCATCCTCTTGTAGTCTTCCTATAATATGACATACAATCCAATGAACTTGGTATTCGAATCTGTTATATGAGTCTGAACCTGCTTGCTCACGCTGTTCGGTTGTAAGCACTTTACTCATAAATTTAAACTCTCCTTTCATCTTTAATCTAGTTCAAATCAAATATCCATGTAAAATTTTATCAATATCAATTCCGAATTCACTTCTAAACAAGTCATCATTTGTATATACATTCTTTCTAACTGCCTTCACACTTTGAGTTGCAAAAGGGCTTAACTCTTTATCAATTCTTTTAAATATTGATGCAAGTTGCTCCTCTTGTGTCATATCTAATTCAAAATACCCCATTATTTATTTTCCTCCCATATTTCTATAATACTACTGTGCTATGCTGTTTTAGACGATTTTCTATTCCTTTTACTCCGTCCATAAAAATATTCTATCACCCGGCATAAAATGGTACAATGGACTTACGTCAAATCGAAAGTTGTTTTTCAATCAAAAAATTTATACGACGCCAGATATGAACTTTAATTTCAAAGCTATGCATTAGAATATTAATATCTTATGGTTCTAATTCGTCATTTGTAGTTTTATTATTTTTTACTATGGGGCTGTCTAAAAATAAACAGCCCCTATACATACATTACACTGTTCTCTTGTATATGCCTATTTTTAGAGTTAATTTTCAACCCACTATTTATTCTTTTCAGAAAAAGCAGTGGTGAAATAAATACTTATTAAGGAGCATTACTTAGTAGCACCTATTCTTGTTCCCTTATAAAGACATTCATATATTCTCTCTTCAAATCCCGCTTGTTTCATTTTAAAACAAATTTCATCAATATCATACTTAACCCTATAAAGCTTTACATTTCCATCATCATGAATTATTGCAAAACCTGCCCTATTATCATAATCTCTCGGCTGACCTACTGATCCTGGATTAAAATAAGTAATATCATCCTTCTGGCACAATTTCTGAATATGCGTATGTCCCGAACAAAACATCTTAATCGGATATTTCTCAGCTATATCAAAATCGAACTCATCAACATATTCATCCACAGGATCATTCCATCCACCATGTCTGGCAGATAAGAATGACGTATCAATAAAGTCCTTCGAACAAGCCAAATATTCCATATTGTCTGGAGTCATTATTTGTCGTTGGTATTCTGTAAGCCTATTTACTGTATAGGATCTAGGACAATCACCTCTTCCCAATACATAATAATCATGATTGCCGAGAATATTAACTATTTTTCTTTTTCTAAACTCTTCAATGCATTCATTGACCATACAATAATAACCCGAAACATCCCCCAATGAAATTATTCTATTGCAGCCGATATTATCAATTTCTGCTAATACTGCCTTCAAAGCTGGATAATTACCATGTACATCAGATATTATTGCAATCACTGTATTCCACCACATCGGCAATATATCTATATGCCTTACCTGTCCTTATATTTTTATCAGAAGGTTTTATTCCTTCAACAAAAAACTCAATACACATTTCCGCTTCATTATATCCAAATGCTGTTCTAATAGATGTAGACGACGATATTCTTGGATTAATCTCTAATAATAAAAACCTTCCATTATCTAATCGAAATTGAAAATTAGTAGGTCCATAAGGTTTTAGGACTTTTGATATTGCAAATATTTCCTTGTCAATATCTGGTATCGGTTCAACTATAGCTTTATCAGTTGCTCCAGCCTTACTAAGTTTTCTACGCATAACTATAGGTTTAATGCAGGAACCATCACCAAACCCAAAAGTGGCTGCCGTATATTCGTGTTCATCATCTCCTATTAATTTTTGAACCATAAACTGATCAGCGAATTCTTCTTTCCAGGCATTGAAATCTTCTGCTGTATATACCTTACATATACCTTTAGAAGCATAAGATCTTCTTGGCTTCATAAGTAACGGAAGTCCATATTTCTGTTTTGCCTCTTCAAAAGACGCAGTAATTGAACTAGGAATATAATTTAATCCATTATCTTTCAAAAAACATGTTGTATCCCATTTATCTTCCGTCAATTCAATAAGATTATTTCTATTAATTACTAGTTTTTTATAATAATCTCCTAATTCATTCTGACACTCGTAACATTTCTTAATCTCTTGCTCTGTACCAAAGAATACAAGATCAATTTTATATTCATCTATTATTTCTTTCAAAAAAGGAATGTAATTATCATCTGCTGCCAAAATAGCTTTGACAAACTTATCGCACCACACCTGACCAGCAGCATCATGAAAAATATCCATACCTACAATAAAACACTCATACTTACTTTTTCTTAGTGATGCTATAACACCATAACCAATTATAGCACCTACACCTGTCACTAAAATATTATATCTTCGCATTTTAATATCTCTTCCTCTATTATTTTAATGTCTTGCTCTGTAAGACAAGGTATCTGATTAAACATATCTACACCCAATTGTGGATTGGTATCCGATTCTTCCGTAAAACAAAGTTCTATAAAGCAAGGTTCTTTACATCTAATAAATGACCTGACTTTATCCATTTCTTTCAACGATTCTACCTTACAATACTTTAACTTATACGCTTTGGCTATCTGCTCATAATCTATATATTTAAATTCATTAATTGTTGCAGCAAATCTAGAATTAAATGCTTTTGTTTGAAAATCCCGAATCATACCCAGACATTGATTATTATTTAAAATAACATGAACTGGAAGCTTATCCCTTGACAGAACTAATAATTCCTGAATATTCATGTGTAATGCGCCATCGCCAACAAAACAATTAATCATCTTCGCACTTGCATATGCTGCACCAATTGCTAACGGTAAAGAACACCCCATAGCCCCATGACCTGCCGAGGTTATACATCTTTGATTTTCTTTTATTACCATAGACTGTGCTGCACACATTTGATTTATTCCAATATCTATTGTGATTGTCGAATCATTACACATAGATGATGTTAATTCGTAGACAACTTTATTAATAGACCAATCGTCTCCTATTGAAGAATATCGTTGTTTCCACTCATTGACCATTTCACACCAAATTTTACACTCTATCGGTTTTAGTCTTTTTTGTAATAATTTTTTTAGAAAATCATCCAAATTTGAATGAACTTTAATTTCATTATTTATGATTCGTCCCAGTTCTATAGCATCTATATCCACATGAATTATTTTTTTGTTTTGAAAAATACTTTTATCATTTGTACAAATAAATCTTTCATCAAGACGAGCTCCTAAAACCAAAATTGTATCAGAATATTTTAATGTCAGGTTAGCGCAACGTGTACCATAAGCACCACCTAATCCAGCATAATATTTATAATTATGAGAAACTACATCTAACCCTCTTAATGTAGAAACAACTGGTATCTCCCATACTTTAAGTATTTCTTTTATAGATTCTTTGATTGAATTGCTTCCTGCACCACCACCTACAATCATAACTGGTTTACGAGACTTCTCAACAATGGAACATATTTTATCTACCTCATCTGAAGTACATATTTCATTTTCATTTTTCTGTTTAAAGCCAACCTCCTTTTCAAAATCCAAATCAGACTTTTGAATGTTATGTGGCAAATCTATTAATACAGGACCTGGTCTACCTTCTTTTGCTAAATATAATCCCTTTTCAATATGATATTTTAAATCATGTGGATTTCTTACAGTTACAGCATATTTTGTTACTTTTGATACCATAGAAACGATATCATTTTCTTGAAAAGCATTCTGCCTAATTTTATCTGAAGTTTTCATAGTATGAAGTGAAACATTTCCTGTGATAAATAAGACTGGAAGAGAATCATAGTAAGCATTTGCTATTCCTGATATTAAATTGATTGCCCCAGGTCCACTTGAGGCAACAGCAACTCCTATTGTTTCATTCTCTACAGCATAACCACATGCTGCAAAAGCTGCACCTTGTTCATTATATGTTGTAACAAATTTTAATTTAGGATTATTAGCTATTGAGTCTATTGTGTGAGCAATATTTCCACCTTGATATCCAAAAACCACTTTAACGTTTTCATCAACTATAATCTTTGCAATATAATCACTTGCTTTCATAGAATTCCAGCCCCTTCATTTATTTCACGAAACAATAATCTTATTTTTCACTTCCACTATCCATCTATTTATTATCTTCACCAGCTTGATATTGATTATCGACACAATAGTTGCAAACAATAGATATAAAAATAGTGTCACAACACTTGATATTCCAAATATAGACCTTACTTTTCCACAAACCAAAACAACTGCATAATGGCTTAAATACAATGATAAAGAATACTCTGATAACAAACTTTTTAACATATCACTCTTTAGTTGCAACTGCAATCCTCTTGCACTAAATGATATTGCAATTGATATCCCCAAAGAGAAAACTATCCACAAACTATAATGTGCATCTAAAGAAAAAATAGCAGCTATTAACACTGAAACATACCCGAAAATCTCTATAATTTTTAATATAAAGCTTCCAAGTTTGGTAAAGTTTTTATTCGATAAATATATAGAAAATTCATAAATCGAAAATCCAAAACCTATCTCCGCAATAGCCCTTTTAATTAAATCAAGTGAAAAATAAGAATACTCTACGCTAACAGTAACAACTGTTCCATATTGTTTTATTAAATATGAAAATAATGCTATTGACAGCATTGGGAAAATAAAATCAGCACACTCTTTCCTGCACTTCTTTGCAATAGGATACAAAAGTAATAAAGAAAACAATGTGGCTGATAAATACCAAGTAACTGGATTAATGAAATACGATTCTGCCCAACCAAACATTCTCAGAAAAATAAATTCAAAAAAACTTTGAAAAAAATCAATAAAAATTCTTTCAACAGAAACTCTATTTTCAATTTCTATTACCATAAATGTTCCTATCGTAGTTAATAAGAAAATAGGTAAAATCTTAGAAAACTTCTTTCTAATATATTGCCAAACTGAAACTTCTTTATTTTTGCACAAAGAACGATTCATCAATGCACCTGTCACCATGAAAAAAAACTCTGTTGCTATTCCCCCTCCCGGGAAAATGACTATGCCTATTAAAAATAAATGATAAATCACAATAATGTATGCCATGCATACACGTAAAATATCAATTGTATCCGATCTTCTCATAAATTCTCTCCATTAAATTTTCAAGCCTCTTTACCAAATCTTTCCTACACCGCCAGATACCTTTGTTACAATTATATTCTTATAATAAATACCCTGCATCAAGCGGCATAGAAGCTCCTGTTATATGTAATGATTTATCTGATAACAAATATTCTATCATATTACAAACCTCATCAACTGGAACAATTCCTAACGGCGAATGCTGTTTAATTTTTTCATCAAGATTTGGACTTTCCATTCTTAATTTCTGGAGCATTTCAGTTTCAACTGTACCACTTGTTATTGTGTTAACTCTAATTTTTCTATTAATTAACTCCTTAGCCATACATCTGGCTGTTGCATCTAATGCAGCTTTTGTTCCAGAATATATTGATTGTCTGTTTGATCCCCTTTGTGCAATCACAGAAGACATAATTACAACAGATGCTCCCTCTTCACAAACTCCTGTCCCTACAAATAATCTCATTAATTCAATAAACGAAAATACATTAGTAGTATAAGCATTTCTCACAACTTCTATATAGTTTTCATCAGTTCTCTTTAATGGAGCAATTCCAGCACAATGAATCAATCCATTTAAAGGCAATAACCCTCTAATTTCCTCAAAAATCCCTTCAATAGCAGATAAATCTGACAAATCGGCAACTACCGCATATGCCTTATCGTATCTTTCACATATTTCTTCTAATTTATCTTTACTTCGTGCAATTAAAACACATTGATTGCCATTTTCCAACAGTCTTTCTGCACATCTTTTACCAATTCCACTTGAAGCACCTGTTATAATATATCTCATGTCTTTACACCTAATTTTTTAAAATATAGCATCCAGCGCGATTAGAACTGTCCGTTACCTTTCCTATTAATTCATACTGTCTATCAACCACTTGTAATATTTTCTCTGGTTCTTCTGCCTCAATTCTTTCAAACTCAGCCCGATCTTCATTTGAAAGTATAAATACCACTTTAGCTGGCTGAGGCTTTGCATCTGGTTTTAAATTTGGCGCCTTGCCACAAGCAACGTCAATGACAGCTTTAACAAAATCTATACCAGTTGAATAATAAACCAAGTCACTACCTATACAGTCACCGCCCATTCTGCCACCAATTTCAATAATCTTAATATTTCCGTTATCATCAATTTTTATTTCACTATGTGATGCACCCTCGGTTATTTCTAAGGTATCTAATGCATGTTCAACTATAGATTTTATATTATCCAATGTTTTCTCATCAACTGGTGCGGGCTCTAAATGTCCAGTTTCGATAAAATGTGGCGCACCCGTTGTATATTTTAACGTCAATGCCAAAAAATGATGTTTTCCATGGAAAGAAATATATTCCACGCTATACTCCTGACCTTCCACGAATTCTTCAACTAAGGCCTTCCCTTCAAATCCTTCTTTTATAGCAGCTGCAACTGCATTTTTTATTTCTGCTTTACTGTTAATCTTATAAATTCCTCTGCTACCACTTCTATCCGTAGGCTTCACAATCGCTGGCATTTCAATATCTAAACTATCAAAATCTGTATTTTCATCCACTAAATAACTTTTAGGGCTTGGATCCCCATGCTCCTCAAATGTTTTTCTCATCAAATATTTGTTTGTACTAATGCTAGTCGCATGCATCGAATTTGCGTTCAATCCCATTTTATTAGCAACATAGTTTACAGTAATAGCTGCTAAATCAGAGGCAATACTACAAATACCACATATTCCGATTTCTTGACATTTTTCCAATATTTTATTCTTTTCTATAATACTAATCGGATAAAAAAAATCTGCCTCACTCTCTCCTACATCATTAGCCATCCATGCAAACACATGAGTTGTAAAACCCATTTCTTTTGCTTTTTTTATTAACGGAAGTTGTAAGTAACTAGCTCCTATTATTGCCAAATTATTCATAATTTTTTTATCTCCTTTACTTTATTTCGTATAGGTAAATCTATATATTTCCACATCAATCCCGAAATCACCCATGCAAATATAAGAAATAATACCATTGTAGTATATGAATGCTGTAACGTATATCCAGTAAGGATTAACACCAACTGTAATAAAACCATAAGTGGATAATGAATAACATATAGTTCAAATGATATATCTCCCAACCGTGAAACTACGCTAACGTCGGAGAATCTGGCATTCACCATACTCCATACCAAAAACGGAAATACAAAAAATTGTAATATATACCGCTGATTTATTCTAAAAAGAGCGATTCCACAAGAAAAAGCTGATAAAATAAATAATAATAAACTAATCGACTTACAATTATTTTCATTTATAAAATTCTTATTACTTAACAACCAATTTACACTACAAATCACTATACCAATAGAAAAACTCACAATCCCTCTAAATGATGCCTCATTTAATATACCATAATGATGTGTAACTACCGCCAACACAACAATTATTTCATAAGTAATCAATCTGATATGTATTTTTGAATTTATATTTAACTTTTTAAATATAAATTCAAAAATATAATACAGTATATAACATTGAATCAACACGCACACATACCATACTGGATTATTTATTCCTAACATATCAAAATATGGATATCCCGCAAAAAGTAATGCAAAGTTAGCAATTAAAGTCTTCAAATTCCACAATTCTATTAGTGTTCCATTTGTAATAATACTAATTAACGTCTTTAAGAATAAGCATACTAATATAGAAATAAACACCATAGGGTAAATCCTCGATAACTTATGCACAAACCTCTTCCATCCGCTAAAATTTGTTTTTTCAGAATATAATGTTAAATAACCAGATATTGTGAAAAACAACTCCACCAAAAATCCAAATTCTATATGTCCACCATAAAAATTAATTCCTGAAAATTTACATTCGAACACTTGCTGATAATGATGAAAGACTAGCAACGATGCTGCTATAATTTTTATATAATCAAATCCCTGTATCTTGTTGTTATTCTTCATTGAAAAACTCCCTTGTTTTGTCAATGACCTCTTGAATATCTTCTTGAGCCATATTATAATACATTGGCAATCTAACTAATCTATCACTATCTGACGTTGTATATTCATCTATTCCATTAAACCTGCCGAATTTCAAACCAGCAGGTGCTGAATGAAGAGGAACGTAATGGAAAACACATCCAATATCAAATTTTTTCATAAATCTTATATATGCTTGTCTTGTATCTATATCCTTTGTTTTTAAATAGAACATATGTGCATTATGCTTACAACCTTCTGGAACAGTAGGTAGTATAATTAATCCCTTTTCCTCCAATGGCTTAAATGCCTTATAATAAGCGTTCCATGTAGCCAAACGATTATCATTAATTTCATCAGCCATCTCTAGCTGTGCCCACAAATAAGCAGCGTTAAGATCTGATTGTAAATATGAATCTCCAAAATCCACCCAATTATACTTTGCTACTTGTCCTCTAAAAAATTTAGCACGGTTTGTCCCCTTTTCCCTGAGAATTTCAGCTTTTTCAATATAATTCTCATTGTTAATAAGAATTGCTCCGCCCTCGCCCATAGAATAATTCTTTGTTTCATGGAATGAAAAACAACCAAAATCACCAATAGTTCCACAAGCTCTACCTTTATAGGTAGACATCACTGCCTGCGCTGCATCTTCAACTACCATAAGATTATATCTCTTTGCAATATCCATAATAGTGTCCATTTCACATGCGACTCCGGCATAATGTACCGGACATATGACCTTTGTTTTCTCTGTAATAGCCGCTTCAATCTTAGTTTCATCAATATTCATTGTGTCAGGGCGAACATCAACAAACACCAACGTTGCTCCTGCTAATACAAATGAGTTAGCTGTTGAAGAAAATGTAAAGGACGGAAGAATAACCTCATCTCCTGGTTTTATATCACACATCAATGCAGCCATATCAAGAGCCGTAGAACCACTAGTAGTCAGAAGTACTTTTTTGGCATTAAATCTTTTTTCCATCCATGCATCGCATTTTTTAGTGAAAGGACCATCCCCGCAAATTTTATGATTTTCCACAGCCTCTCTCATATAATTGAATTCTTTACCTGTATAAGGTGGCACATTAAAAACAATCATTTAAATAATCTCTCCTTTGTCTTATTTAATTCTCCCAATACAAATTCCCTTGGGAAATACTGAAATAATTTGATGTTAGATTTTTTTACCATGTCTCTATACAAACATTTATTAGTATATCTTTTCTTATATTCACTTCTAAATTCTGTTGTATCAAACCTTCTGATTTTATCAAAAGAAAACTCTGTTCTATGAAGTTCAATCAACATTTCTAGATTTCTAGCAAAATCTTCTTCTGTCATTACAGCCCCTATAAGCATATGCTCTTTTTTCTCCCTATACTCATTATCCGACAATAACTTATAAATTTCCGCTATAAAATCATCGAAACACTCATATTCAATTCCTAAATGTTCTTGATTAATCAATATTCCATCAGCATCATTGCCATGCTTCAAAGTAATCGGTATCTTACCTGCTAATGCCGCATACCGCATCATTAATCCACCAAACATAGGATATGAATTTATATATAAAACACAGGACACTAATAATTCATAAAAGTCAGGACGTTCGTCTACTAAAAATGCTCGCCCCGGGTATTTTGTAATTAATTTTTGTATTTCTGTATCATTACCACTTCCAGCATATAGAAACTTGATATCATGAAAATTCAATAGAATATTATCTATTGCCTTATAATAGAGTAGATTATCATCACCTAATGTCTTGTATAATGAACCTCCCGTAAAAATATATTTTTCACTTTTTATATCAAATGGAAGTAACTTATCACATTTATCCCGATTAATATAAGGTGTACAGTCCAACTTAATGATACGTTCTTTAGGAATTCCTCTTTCATAGTGAGCTATACTAGCTCCCATTTCTCTTCCATTCACAATGTAATCAAATGCATTAACACCAATCCAATATGCATGATCTGTCAGATCTAACTGTATTCTCGTGGATGAATTATTGTTAGAAAAAGCAATTGACCCCTCAACATCTGATGGATATGTATAAAAGAACGCAACTTTAGGTCTATAATTCCTAAATATAGAATTAATTTGCTTTATTCGCTCAATATTACTTATTTCTTTATTAACATAAATAATTTGAGTATTATTTGAATTAAATTCAGAAATAATATGTGGTATCTTACCATTCATCGTTTCTGGACATACATATATCACTTTATAACTTAATCTTGCAAGAGCCCGGGCATATACAACAGCTATTCCTCTTAAATCTAAACCAAATCCATCATAAAATAAAACACAATTTTTATCTGCAATATATTCTTGTTTCTGAAGCAGCATATCACGTATCTGAAGTAGGTCATTCTCTAATTCTGTATCTGTGTAAATTTGATTATAATTATAATAAATATTGGATAATGTTTTTGCTGCAATCAATGCCGTTTCCAAACTACGCTTTTCAATGCAATCCCTTACTATTTTTTTTAACTTCGAAATATATTTATCGCATTCCATTAATCAAATTTCCTTTCAATACATATCATTAAACTTTCGCAACTATTTACAATATCTTAAGCATGATAATATCAGCATGTCCATTCAATGCTTCTTTAATTGCTTTGAATCCGTCACTTACATATTGATGGTTGATTTTTATATTACTTGATAATTGTCAGCTGCTCCTATACACCTTTTATCTACAAAATAGCTAAAGAATATTTATCATTCTTATATCTTATTCAGATTGCAATATTCATTAAAGCTTAATAAATTTAAATCCTTATCACTGATAATAAGATTTTCCTGACCACCTATTAACTCAAACGGCCACTCTATTGCAATATCTGTATCATTATACATAATTCCGGCATCGCCCGGACCATAAAATACTTCAGCTGCCTTATAGCTCATAACAGCATCTTCAAGAACCAGATATCCTTGTCCAAATCCTGCTGGAACTAAAATACTTGTAATATCATTTCCACTTAATTCCATATGTCGCCACTGTCTAAATGTTTCTGATTCTGGTCTTAAATCTACCATTACATAGTATACTTTTCCACTGATACATCTCATCAACTTTGGTTGTGGCTTGTCCAATTGAAAATGAATCGCTCTTATTACTCTTTTTTTAGAAAATGTGTAAAATGTTTCTTTCAGTTCATAATCAATCCCATTTTCTTTGAATATATCAATATTATAATCCTTAATTAGCCCCCCACGCTCATCAGAAGCAAAAAATGGCTTAATAATATATGCACCTTTCAAATCTAATTCTTGAAAATCCCACTTCTGCACCATGCTATTTTACCTCCATACTTTCATATAGTTCTAGTGTCCGCAATATTACCTGATCCATATTATAATATTTGAAATCAGCTAAACGACCACATAATATCAAATTCGAAAATATATCTGCATATTTCTTATATTTATCAAACGTTTCCATACTTGACTGAGTTAATACAGGATAATATGGCTCATTGCCAATTTCAGCATTTTTTTCATATGCAACTGGATATTCATATACAATATTGGTCCAACAATTACATTTTTGGAATGGCATTTTAGTATATTCCGTTATTCGCGTATACCCTTCCACCTGAGGATATGCCACTATAGCAGCATTTTGGTAACTATCTTGATTTATACTCTTATATTCAAAGTATAAGGATCTATATGGTAATATACCAAATTTGTAATTAAAAAGTTCATCAATTGCACCTGTATATATTAAATTAACAACTTCACCATCCCATTTAATTTTTCCTGCTACTTCATCAACTGTAATATGTTCTAAAGCTTCTATATTTAACTGAATATCAATTCCGGGATAATTAACAATATTCTTATACAATTCTACAAATCCATCTTTAGGCATAAACTCATATTTATCATAAAAATATGTATCACCATATGATAAAACGATTGGGACTCGTTTAAGTATTGATGGATCAATTTCTTCAGGTTGAAGATTCCATTGCTTTGCAGTATATAGTTTATAGTCTTTATCAAATAAAAACTCCGCAAATTTTCTTATGTCATCGTCCTCGGATTCAAGCATTTCAACGACTGTTACCGATAGCCTATTATCATAATATTCCAATAATTTTTTCTTAAGTGATGTTGCTTCTTTTTCACCATAGAATTGATCGATTGTTTTAAAGTTGAACGGAGATGGGGTACTTATACCATCTATAACTGCTTCACATTTTGTTCTGTACGCTATTGGTGTACAAAACTGACATATATAATCATAAACTTCTTCTGAGTTAGTATGTAACACATGAGGTCCATATTTCTGAATTTTAACACCATGTTCATCCACAAAATCAAATATATTTCCCGCTATATGATTTCGTCGCTCTACTATCAAAATTTTCTTTTTATCATTTTGTGCCAATTTTCTGGCAAGAATTCCTCCTGCCAAGCCAGCACCAACAATTATATAATCATACTTTTCCACTTTTAATAATTCTCCAATGTATATTTAATTCCATCAGTAAAACTCGTTGAAATATACTCACCAATGTCTTTTTTCAAAGATGATACATCAAACATATCTAGGCTATATTTTATACCATCGTCCTCCCGTGCCCCTATTCTAATCAACTCTTCTCTTCCACTTAATTGACCTATTTCAACTAAATAATCTTTCAATAACCTTGGCTGCCCAGATCCAATAAAATAACAATTACATTTTGTTTTTTGTTCACCCAGCCTAAAAATAGCCTCTAGCAAATCATCTAAAAAAATAAAATCATATGGCTGAAGAGCTGGTCCAAATAATGCCTCATTTCCATTTCTTAATTCGTCAATTGTATAACTTACTAAATTACCTGTCTTATTATCTGGTCCATAAATATTAGAGAACTGCATCCATACAAATTTTTGTTCTATATTCTTACAATAAGCCTCCAACATAAGATGTGTAGCATATTTTGTAATGCCGTACATCATCCCACCACTTGTCTTATCTAAATAAGGTAAACTTTCTGTTGCTCTCTCTGCTATCGTTCCTGCGCACAAAAGCTTTTTAACACCGAGAGCCTTGCAAATAGTTGCACACTTCATTGTCATTTCAGTATTTTTCAACTGAGTAATTGGATTTGCTTTTTCCTTTCCATTAACCCCGGCCCAAGCAAAGTGGTAAAATGCGTCATACTCTTTCTCGGGCATTTCATCAAGAATGCCATCTACATTGTCAAGTCCTATTTCAAATTTTTTGATAAATTCAGATTCCGGCAATTTCGAGTTTTTAAATGAAATATCCAAAGCAACAACACTCACCTTCTTAGATATAAGTTTTTTTATCAAAGAACTCCCTATGAACCCATTTGCACCTGTTACAATTACATTTTTCATTTATTTATGCCCCCAAAAATTCCTCTATTTCCTTGTCCATGCACTGGCGAACATTGCCATTTGCAATCCAACATTTACTCCACTCCACAACTTTCTCTAATGCCTTGTCCAAATCCCAATGTGGTTTCCATCCAAAAGTTGTCTTTAACTTTGAGCAATCAAGCTTTAGAAAATTTGCTTCATGAGGTCCACCATCATATTGGTTAACCCATTTTGTGTCTTCGCCCCAATGCTTCACAAACAAATCTACAAGTGCACCTGTTTGGAAACAATCTCTGTCATCAGGACCAACATTATAATAACCTGCATATTTCTTATTTTGAAGCTGCATAGCAGCAATCATTAAATATACATATAACGGTTCCAAAACATGCTGATAGGGTCTTGTTGAAAATGGATTTCTTACAATGATATCCTCATGTTTTATAACGGATCTTATACAGTCAGGGATTATCCTATCATTAGCAAAATCTCCGCCGCCAATAACATTTCCTGCCCTCGCAGTCGAAACAGCAATATCCAACTCATTGAAAAATGAATTAATATAGGAATGAGTTACTAATTCAGAACATGATTTGGAATTAGAATATGGATCATATCCATCTAATTCTTCAATTTCTCTATATCCCCATGCCCATTCTTTATTTAAATAAACCTTATCAGTAGTAACATTCAAAAAAGATTTTACTGATTTTGTAGTTCTCACGCACTCACAAATATTAACAGTTCCCATTACATTTGTTTCATACGTATATACTGGATTCTTGTAACTATCCCTTACTATTGGCTGTGCTGCTAAATGTAGAACGATTTCAGGCTGAACTCTATTAAAAACTGATTTAAGAGAAGATAAATCTCTGATATCACCTATAATAGAGTTAATATCCTTTTCTATTTCGGCTATTTCAAATAAAGACGGTGTTGTAGGGGGAACAAGTGCATATCCTGTAACATCTGCACCCACGTTAGTAAGCATTTTACAAAGCCAAGCCCCCTTAAACCCTGTATGACCAGTAACCAGAACTTTCTTTCCTCTGTAAAAATTTAAATCAAACATTTTTAATCCTCCCATATTTTCCATGGACATTTATCGGAATTCCACAATTTTTCTAACTGTTGTTTTTCTCTCAGTGTATCCATACACTGCCAAAAACCTTCATGTGTCCTGGCTATAAGTTCACCATCTTTGACAAGGCTATTTAATGGTTCCTGCTCAAATACGGTATTATCCCCAGCTATTCTGTCAAATATCTCTGGATTCATAACCATAAATCCAATATTAATCAAATCACCATCAAGATCTGATTTTTCTCTAAATGCATTTACCGTCCCATCTTTTGCAATATCTAATACCCCTTTATTCTGTCCAAAGTTATAAACCGAAATTGTTCCTATTTTTTTATGACTTCTATGAAATTCTACTAACTGATTAATGTCAACGTTTCCTACTGCATCTCCATAAGTCAACAAAAAGGGTTCATTGCCAACATAATCTTTTATACGTTTTATACGCCCGCCAGTCATTGTATTAAGACCTGTATCTACAACCGTAACTTTCCATGGTTCAGCCTTTTTATTATGAATAGTTACTTTTGTATCCTCTCCTGTATAATCGAATGTAATATCTGAAGTGTGAAGGAAGTAATCTGCAAACCATTCTTTTATAACATGTTGCTTATACCCCGCACAAATAACAAATTCATTATAACCTTGTGATGAGAAACCTTTCATAATATGCCATAATATTGGCATACCACCAATCTCAATCATCGGCTTAGGTTTAAACTCTGATTCTTCTGAAATTCTCGTTCCAAATCCACCTGCTAAAATTACAACTTTCATCATGTACATCCTTCCTATAATTTCAAGCCCTGAATCATTGATTTTTAGACTTTTTCCTTAATTATTTACTCAAAACAAGTGCTATAATGCATGAACATTTATTATATCATGTACTGAATAGAAAAATAGACTTACTAAAGCTCCTTACTTTGTTTCCAACCTATGCCACGTTGAAACCTTAAAATTCTTTCTAATTACTACCGCTGTCCAAAAGATTCTGCTGATTAATAACATAAATGTATTACTTTTACATACTCTTTATCAATTTTTAAATCGTAAAAATTTAGCCATAATTCTTTTATATAAATCTGTATTTAATTTTTTCTTATCCACTAATGGTAAATAAGAAATATCTGCATCAAATAATATTTTCTTTACTTTTAAATAATTTTTAAACATTTCCAGAAAAAATACCCTTTTTGTTTTATGCCCATAATGGTAACAGATAAATTTATTTTTCATAATTTTACGATATCCTATTGAAACAGCATTAATAGTAAATTGATATAATTGCTCCGTTTTTTTTATTTTTTCTTCTTTTCCTATATCCAATTTATCCAAGTAATGCAAATATGTCCTAAATTCATCTATTCTGTTTTGTGGAAAATAGTATACATTCTTCTTTTCTGGACTAAATGACAAGGATTTTTCTACTGTGTCAGTCGGTTCACTTAAGTTAGAAGAAATAAGTGGTGCATCGTAATAAAGCATTGATCCCTTTGATGCAACATAACTTAAACAATAGTCAAATCCGAATGAATTACTTTCTATTAAATTTGTTTCATTATTAATAAATTCTGAAACGATATTTGTATTATAAATATTTCCTGATGGATGCTTACTTAAATATCCAAATTTGAGTACACGATTCTCATCTACTATTTCATATTTATCATTTTTCGAATTAATTACACAATATCCTCCTGCAATCTCGTGCCCCTTTAAGATTTCAATCAATTTTTCTAATTCTCTACCATCTATAACATCCTTATCTAGCAATAATAAAGAATATTTACCATCACCAAATTTTACACACTCATTAACATTCCTTTCTCCTCTAACATCTTCCTCTCTATGATATATTTTTATTCTTTCATCACTACAGTCAATAAAGTCTTCTATTCTTCTTGGTGAACAATTATCAACTATAACAATATCAAAGTCTTTTGACTTTGATATTGTTATTTTAGAAATTGTATCATTTAATTTTTCAAATCTGTTATATGACGGAATACATATTGATAAAATCATAATCTAACCTCCATTTTTTTTATTTCGCTTATCGTAGTATATATATAAGCGATTGTATTAATCAACAAACTGATTATTGATCCTAAAATAATACCATTCAATCCCATTTTAAATGTAACAGCTAATGCAATCGATATTGGTATATTGACCAATGCACCTATAACACATGCAACTGTAGTTATTTTTACCTTACTAATTCCATGTACAAATGAAGAAAAAATATGTGAAAATATCAGTAATGCATAATAAAAACCAACCAAAATAATAAGACCTCTCTGATAAATTAATTCCTTACCTAAATAAAATTTCATGAATGGTTTAAAAATAATAATAGAAATTATTATGCCAAATAAAGTTATTGCATATAATAATAGCGTTTTTTTCATAGTTTCTTTAATATACTTTACATCATTTAATATATACGCATTAGTATATGTAGTCCATAAAGCTCCTATAGCTGCCACGAAAAATGCATTAATAATTGAAAAATATTTATGACACATATTATATGGGGTTACGTCACTTGCGCCAAAATATTTCATAATTATAATATTATCAGTCGAATTTAATACCAATGCAGCTATCTGCATAAAAAATATTTGGATTCCAAAGCCTAAAATTTCTTTTGAATATCTATAATCTATATTTTTGAAATTTGGAGTTAAATTTCTATTATTTTTATTAACACATATTAAAGCAATAACATCTTTTACTAATTGACTCACACCTTCTAAAAGTACAACGGCAAGCATAAGCTTCATATTAAAATATTTAAATAATAATAACCCAATAACCATTAACCCTTTTGTTAAAATGCCAAGTCCACTAACTAAACCATTTCTTTGCAAAGAATATAATAAACTAATGGCTAATGACAAAACAAAGTTAATACACGCCAAAAATATTGCTACTATCATTATAATATTCAAATTTTCGTCAACCAGATTAGCATTTAAAATTGAATCAAAATCAAAAAAACACGAAAATAGTAACGCTATAATAAATGCTATTGCTGATATAACAGAAACTAAAGCATAAGCAACATTTACACACTTATGTGCAATATCATATTTTTCGTTAACAATGTATTCTGAAACCTTATTCCTCAACCCACTGCCAATTCCAAAATCAAAATAATATATCCACGATATAACAGACAATGCTGTTGTATATACTCCATATTTATAATTTCCAAGACAACTCAAAAGAATGGGGGTAGTAAAAAAAGATAAAAAATATTCCATCATTTTAAAAATTACAGCTAAAATCGCATTTTTCTTTATTATAAAGTTTTGTTTCTTTTTATCAATCTTTTCATTCATTAATAAGAACTCCTATTTTTGAAAGCATTTTTTAATCCTTGTCATATAAATGCTCTATTTACTCTTCCCCTTATTCTTTACTTAATTTAACATACAAGATTCTTATATCCATTTCTTTGACTCAACTTTGGGTATCTCTCCTCACCCTTTCATTCCATGCATGCATAACACCAAAAATATTCTTCTCGCTAAATGCTCTTGTCCAATTCTAATATGAATCAACTCATAAATGATTACCTATAAATCGTGCTATTTTTCTTATACTTGCACTAAGAAGTAAAAATCTTTGTCAATGTAACATACCACCCCAAAATTCAATGTCATAATCTGTACAACTATCATCAATAAATAACACTTCGTCATATATTTTGAAGCTGCTTTTGTTTCTTCGGTAGCCATTCTAATTGATCAATATTATCCAAATCAATATACAATTCATGTATATGCTGACTTATCATATTGTCTGTCATCTTGTTATAATCAATCTTTAGCAATTCATCAATAATATCTGATTGGAATCGATATTTAATCACTTTGGCCGGCACACCACCAACTATTGCATAAGGTGGCACATCTTTTGTTACTACTGACCCGGCAGCTATTACCGCTCCTTGTCCAATATGAACACCCGACAAAATTGTCGAACGAAATCCTATCCATACGTCATCATCAACAGTAATATTGCCCTTGGAAGTTCCCTCTTGTTCTTCTTTCATTATCCATACTTTATAAGGGTAAGAAGAAATATGATTTGTGTAATGGTCTGCCGATAGTACAAACATTACTTCTTGAGCAATAGAACAAAATCTGCCGATTTTTAATTTACTATTTTGGTTATACGTTAATACACGTAACCCACCATATGTATAATCACCAATGGAAACACAGCTTGGATCAAATAAATCTTCTGCATTAGTAAAATTTTTAGGATTCATTTTTCTCCATTTTCTTTTAAAAATCTGTTTATTCAACGAATAAAACATATTAATCTCCTTACCATGGGAACACGCCGTTCTTCTCTAATGCATTTTTAATAGCTTCAAGATTTTTGTAACCATTTCTTTCATCAGGTTCAAGATACCCGCCTTCTGCCCATTCATTCCATGCATACATAAACAGCATATCTGTAGAATAATTTTCTTTTGCATTTTTAATTTGAAGATCCATATAATGTTCAAACTTCTCTGGTGTATCCCCAGTATAAATTGTTGCACGTTCACCATATCTAGGCGAATTATCCCACCCAACATAAGCACCTGGAATGTTCTTTTTGCTGAATGGTTTCGTACTTATAATTTTTTGCCAGACTTTATCATAATCAACTCTATTTGTCTTATCTAACTGTTGTAACGTTTTCTGTCCAAAGCGATATAAATCTATTCCAAAATGTTTTCCTACGAATCTTGTAATATCCCTTCTAATTGCTCGAACTGTTGAAAATCTTTGTCTCCGTAATGCACCACAAGAAAAGTCTGGCTGAAATTCGATATTATAATCTATACGACTATCATCACGTTTTTTAATCAAATAATAATCGTTCGATTGGCACGCAATTTTAATGCCAGAAAAACCATTTTTTCTTGCCAACTTCTGCCAACAGTCAATCATCTCATTAAGACATGGTACAATTTCTGGCCGATATATAATAAATAACGGTTTTCCATCTACCTTAATATATCTATCATCTTCAAAAAATTGTAATAAATAATCAAAATGTTCCTTCCATTCCTTTTCATTTCCGTATCGTTGAGCAATCAATGTTTTTCTTTCATTCCCCACCCAGGCTTTCGTCCATGGCTCATTCGCCCAACTAATACAGAAGGGAATATCTACTTTCTTATTCACAAGCATTTGCTCCATTGGTTTCTCAAGAAGCATATGACCATTAAACCAATAATGATAATATGCAAAACCATAAATACCATATTTCTTAGCCAATTCAGCCTGCCATATCTTTACATTATCATCCAAAAGGTTATAATAGTTATTATTTAATGGAATTCTTGGTTGATCATGACCTTCAAATGCCGGTTTTGTTTTTTTTACATTTACCCATTCAGTAAATCCATCTCCCCACCACTCATCATTTTCAGGAATATTGTGAAACTGTGGCAAATAAAAAGCTATAATTTTCATTATTTTATACCTCACTCTTTTTGTTTGTAGGCACACATACATAACCCTATCACAAACGCCAGCGGCAACGACAGCGGATTAACAAATGCTGACTCCGCTATGCTAGAAATTAATAAATAAGATAAGGCTCCGGTACCTGCTAAAAATAATCGTTTATTAACCTTTGAGCAGTTATATATTATTTTAAATAAATAATATATAACTAAAACATAAAGTGCTAAACCGATAACGCCGTTTTGAGCAATTATCATTGGCCAAAAAACATCGCTTACAAGTTGAGGCCAATCTCGTGTTAATCCATATACTCCGCTAATACCATACAATTGATATAGCGGCGAATAATAGGTACCACTTGTCCAACTTGCAAAAGTTCCAAATCCTGCTCCAAACGGGAACGTATCTGCGGCAATTTTCAATGATGTAAAAGATAACGCTCCTCGTGCCATATTCATAGAATTAGCACTAAAAAAGTAAAAATAAAATTCATCTCCACCAACCGCAAATATAAATGGTATCAACGGTACCAAATACACTGCTTTCATTTTTCTTCCTGATATCACAATCATATATATATATATAGCAAAACCGTCGCAATGGCTTTAAAACGTAATGTAAATAACACCACAACAATGGCTAATCCAATACATAATATATCACTTTTAAAATTATTATAAGTAAGCATCAACATTAACAACAGAAAGAATGTTGATGAGGCCAACTGAGTTGGGTGACTAAAAAAAATCTGTTCTGCATTAATACCAAATCGCATACCAGCTGTTGGAAAAGTATGCGTAATTTTATTTTGTATAACAAGTACCGAATACAACAATACTAACAGTTTTACATGAAATCGAATTTGATTTTGATATCTACTCAATTTAAAATTATTAAATAAATAATAAGTTGTTAATATACCCATAAAAAATTTTACATTAAGAAAAATATCTTGTAAAACAGCAATTGGTTTTTGATAATTAAACACAAAATTAGATACAATTCCTACTAGCAAAAACAAAGAAAGACACACTATCATTTTTGGTATTTCTTTATTATTCTGTCTTAGTTTTATTTTTCCTCTAAAGTTTATTCCTGCTAATGGTATACACAAAAAAGCATAAAATTCATCCCAATACTGAAATATAGTAACTCTTTGCATTATTCCAAATTGCAATGCAAATAAATATATGACAGCTATAAACATACACATCTTTTTATTTACTTTCAAATTAAAACTCTCCCTATGTATAGTCTTATTTTTTTGCAAAGCATTAATTTTCCACTATATTTCCTTACTAAATTTCTATAGAACTATATCACACTCTTTCAATATATTGTTCTAAATACCAATTTTGCAATTTTTTTGCTTCGCACCTGATATCATATCCATTTGCTTGTAATTGTGAAAATGCATATTCATTTCTTCTATTATCACTACATAATATTTTATCTGCCCACTCTTTTGCATTATCGGCTAGTGGACATCTTTCAGCATTATTCGTTAGTATCACTTCACTAGAAATATTTTCTGAAAATATGCAAGCCAACCCATTTGCCTGTGCTTCAACACCTACAACAGGTAATCCTTCAAAAATGGAAGGCATCACAAATATATCCATAGCTTGATAAAGCTCATTTACATCTGCTCTATCAACTAAAACAATTACATTATTATCAAGATTTAACTCATGTATTTTATTTTTAATTTTTTCTTCGTCTTCTCCTTTTCCAATCAAAATCAGAACACTATTGGATTTTGCTTTTAGAACTTCTTTAAATATATCTAAAAGAAATAATTGGTTTTTCACTCTATTAAATCTACCTACGTGACCAATAACAAACGCGTCTTTTGATATATTTAATTTACGACGTACATCTATACGAAGCAATTTGTCATACCTAAATCTGTTTAAATCAATAGCATTATGTATCACCTTAAACTCAGCATTTCCCCACATGAATTTTCCTGCTAATTCCCCACAAGAAAAATATACGTTTGCGACTTTAGGCATTCCTTTCAATGCAAAATATTTTATTGGATACTTCATATCCCGATCTAATTTAGAATTATGACTATGCCCAACTCTAATAGGAACTCCACTTTTTTTTGCTGCAAGAAGTGGAAAAAAAGACATTGAATCAATATGTGAATGAATTATCCGATATTCTGGATGTTCTTCAAAAAAAGCTTTCATATATTTAAAATACTGAGGATAATTCTGAGGATATAATCTTGGTGCATGATATATTTTGCCACCCAATCTATCTATTTCCTCATCATAGGCTCCATCATATGGACGATGAGTCAAAAAATCAAACTGTACTTCATTTCTATCTATATTTCTATAATAATTCATGAGCATTGTCTCTAGACCTGCTCTTCTCATATCATTTACTACTTGTAAAACACGTATCATACTCTTGGTTCACCCTTTTTTGCAAAAACGTTTGAAAATTTACCCTAATATAATTCAAGAGTTTTTTTTACTACATCTTCCCAATTATATTTATTGCAGATAAAATCCATTGCTCCTTCTTTATATTTTTTTACTTTTTCAGTATTATCAGCAGCTTCTTGTAATCTTTCCTTCAGTTTTGTTTCATTTGCCCTTTTAAAAACAAGCGCTTTATCTTCCACAACCTCAGCACACTCTGAAATATCTGAAACTATACAGCAATTTCCATAACTCATAGCTTCTAATAAACTCAATGGCATTCCTTCTAAATCAGATGGAAGTACATAAACATACGCATTGCTATATAATTCCTCTAATAACTCTCCCTGAACAAAGCCTGTAAAAAGCACTCTGTCGTCCTTTTTTGCCATATTTTTTAATTCTTGCATATAGTCATCTGTATCACTTGCACCACCTGCTATTACAAGTTTTTTATCTGTGTTGACATTTTTAAATGCATGAATTAAGTAATGAACTCCTTTTTCTGGAACGATTCTTCCCAAAAATAAAAAGTATGAATCTTTTGTTAAACCAAACTTATCATTTATCTCCTTTGCACTGCGAATCATCGGTACATTTACACCATTTGGTATGAAATGTGTATCTCTTCCATATGTATCTTTAAAATATTTCTGAACGTTTTTACTCAAAACAATTATTTCATCCGCATTCTTAACAGCAGATTTTTCTCCTTGCAGAATACACCATCTGGCAATAGCATTCCATTTACCAGTTCTCTGATGATCGAGACCATGGCATGTCATAACAACTCTTTTATGAAACAATTTAAGTATTCCACAAAATAATGCTGGTCCCTCTGCATGTACATGAACAACATCATACTTTCCAAAAGCGCAAAATATTGTAGCAAAAAAAGCTGATGATATTGCTGCTAATCCTTTTTTTTCTATTGTAGGTACTATCTTAATTTTTATCCCCTTATAATTATCCATACTCTGTATATCAAACTTCGCACCGCTCACATGATGCCCTTTACGATTATAACATGTTACATCATGTCCAATCTGCACCATTCTTGTTGCAAGTTCTTCAACCACTATCTCAACCCCTCCCTCACGAGATGGGATTCTTTTTTGTCCAAACATTGCAATTTTCAACATCACATACTTCCTTTTCCCGCCAACACAACCTGCACGGTCTTAGCAAGAATCCGCAAATCCTTCCCAATGCTCCAGTCCTTAATATAAGCCGTATCCAGCTTCACCACATCCTCAAAATCCGTGATATCGCTGCGGCCAGACACCTGCCACATCCCTGTAATTCCAGGCTTTGCAGACAATCTTGCCTTGTGATGTAACTTATACCTCTCATATTCATCCACTGTCGGTGGTCTTGTTCCTACCAATGACATATCTCCTAACAGCACATTGAAGAACTGCGGAAATTCATCCAGACTGAGTTTTCGGATCAGATTACCGATTCCCGGAACATACTTTCCATCTGCATCAAAATAGCTTCCAATGATTCGCGGATCATCTTCCATCTTGAACATCATACCGTCTGCCACACGGTTCTGCTCCATCAGTGCTTTTTTCCGTTCTTCCGCATCCAGATACATCGTACGGAACTTGTACATCTGGAATAACTTACCATTCTTACCCACACGTTTCTGTGCGAAGAAAATTGGTCCTGGCGACTTGATATAGATCAGTGGTCCTAAAATAAGTGTAAGAATTACTGTGATGAGTGATCCTGCGATGCCTCCTGCGATATCCATCACACGCTTGGTCAGATACTGCCGGTTGCTGACCAGCTGCATCCCTGATGTCAGTACCAAATACCCACATACTTTCTCTGCGATCTGATGATTATCCGCATCAGCAAAATCCTGCATGATAGAATAATGTGTCACAATTCCCATCTCCGAGAATGCTTCCATATATTCTTTGCCGAAATGCTGCTCCTGCGGTAAAACGATCAACGCCTCATCTACCCAGTTTCTGCATACCCATTCTGTCATCTCTGTCTCTGGAATGAGTGGGATTCCCTCATAAGTGTCTGATACTCCTTTTTCTCTGCCAATCAGCACAATTCCTGCTGGAAAATAGGTTTGAAAATTATTGCTGCGCACATTTTCCAACACCTGCTCAAGATACTCTGACGTGGTAACTAATAATAAAGAATTTTCTCCTTCTTTCGACTGCCGGCGCATCACATGCTTCTTCCATAAGATCCGCACCAGATATCCACCTATCAATTCATAGATTCCCAACAAAAACAATACTGTTCGAGAGAAATCATCTCCAGACTTCACTGCAAACAGATAGAATGCAAGCAGCATTTCCAGAAGACATACTTCTTTTACCGCAGATACCAGCTCGATATAATAACCGCGTTTTAGGATATCCCGATATCCATCTATAAAAAAAAGATATACAAATTCAAATACTGCCAATAAAAGCACAACATTCTGATAAACGGAATCTCTATATAATCTGCTAAGCTCTCTATGTCTTCCAAAATATGCCAGTGCCAGACAAATCTGCATACACATTAAATCAAGGGCAGCAAAATCCAGATGTTTCAGCCATCCTTTATTTCTCTTACGATACATAACAATCCCCTTTATGATAAGTTCTTTTATCGACAAATAACCTTATCAATTTTACCATAAATATAAATCGATTACAACGCTAGTTGCCTTTTTTGTATATTTGTAATAGTTTTCTCTTCCAGCCAATATGATATTTGCCAGATATTTACCTATATGCTACAATAATTTCTGTCGGGCTTCAACAGCTCCCATCTAATCTTAAATTATAATTAATAAACAAGGATCATACTATGAAAAAATATTTTAAATATCTGACTAAGATGCAGCTTATTTCTTATTTACTTTTATTCCTGACTGCATTTCTGTTCAATTACTGGACACCATATGCAGCCGATGATTACTCTTATATGTATAACCTCGGCAATGGAGAACGGATCACTTCTGTATTCCAGATTTTTCCATCCCTTGCCATGCATTATATGCAATATGGCAATGGACGTATTGTATCACACTTTTTTGTAATGCTGTTTCTTATGGCACCAAAAATCATTTTTGATGTGCTGAATGCCTTTCTTTTTGTTTTCTTTATCGCTTTTGTTTTACGTATGACTGCAAGTAAGAAATTATTCAGTATCCTTCTGTTTTTTGCAGTGCCTACCCTGTTTTGGTTATATATGCCTGCATACGGTCAGGTGTTTCTCTGGCTGACCGGCTGCATTAATTATATGTGGAGTTACCTCTTTGCTTTGATTTTCCTGTCAGTCTATATTGCTTTATTACGAGGAAAATCTCTATTAAAACAAACCTGGAAGTTGATCCTGTTCTGTGTATTTACATTCCTTTTTGGAAATTACTCAGAGAATGTATCTTTTTCCGTTATCTTTACCGGATTTATTCTTCTGTGCATTACAATGTACGGACAGAAAAGTTTCCGAAAATTATTCATTTATGTTCTTCCGATTGTATGCGGTGCTCTTGGATATCTGATCTTACTGTTAAGCCCTTCCGGAAGCGCCAAGTTCTCCCAAAATCTGTCGCTTTCGCTGCTTTTTAAAAATGCGATTGAGATATTTACAGAATATTATAATGCCTGCCGGATTCCTTTGATTCTGTTTTTTGTACTTCTTGGTATTGCTATTTATCACAAATTGAATAAGACAGAGATTCTCATTGCACTCTCCTTCTTTTTCATCAGTGTTATATGTTCCGGTATGCTTATGATTGCAAGCTACCTGCCAGAGCGAAGCCTTGCCAATGGCATTGTATTTCTTCTGATTGGAATTGTCCAGCTGCTGCAATTGTTACGTGGATCTGCACGCTTAGAATGTATCTCCCTGTGTGTCTGCATTTATCTTCTGGTGAACAGTCTGATGTCGTACTGGGAAGGTTCCTACGATATTTACCGTGTGCATAAGGAACAGGCTGTTCGTGATGCTGCAATAGAGAACTCTGTAAACTCCGGCAACATGACGATCGGTGTACCAATTATTACTTCCACAACAAAGTATAGCTGTAAATATGGCTTATTAGATCTGAATGGGAAAGATGCTGATGAACCATTTCCAAATGTGTATGTTGCAAAATACTACGGTTTAGATCAAATTTATGTAATTTATCCTGATTTGGATAATGAATAAGTATTTTCTGTAAAACAAAAAAGAAGAAGATCACTGACAATTTTCTCAATGCTTTTCTTCTTTTTTGCATATTATCCATTATTACTTATTTTATGATCTCTCTCAATCAGAATCACGCGGAATCTGTCTCCTTTTCGATATCCAAATACACGCTGTTTTCCACTATATCGAAATTTCATGATTGTCTGAGAATATCCTGCAAAATAATTTTTCTTACCTGCGCCACGATACTTTTTGTATTCCAACCCATCATCCCGATCTATCGTATCCCACGATTCGTGCTGAACAAATTTATCCAGTGTTCCTAGCAACTGCTTATATTCGCTTTCTTTAAGCTGATCCGGGCCTGACTTTTTCTCCAACAAACTACAGTCTATTCTTGTCCCCTCATATCTGATTTTCAGATAATCACATCTGTCTATATTTAGGTCTATGTAATGATTTTGTGCAAGATATCGTGGTGAATATATAGATAACACCTCATATTTTTGGCTGCCTTTTTGTATATCTAACACACAATCTGTATATTTTTCAGACTTGAACGATAATAGTGAACATCCATGCTCTGCCGCCTCTGCCAGTGCAGTTAGTGACACTTTCTTGCTGCCAGATATTTAAAGGACATTTCATCCGAAAGTTTTCCTTCACTTATCACATCATTCTTATCATCGGTCATATGTCTGATAATTTTTTGGTTTACCGTAATCTCGATTTCTTTACTGCCTACATATTTATTTTTTAACTCACTGATTTTTCCGATATCTATATATTCTCCGCGAAAAGGATTCTTTCCCTTCTGTATCATTGCTAGCAATGCCTGAATAACGGTCGACTTTCCCATGGAATTTTTTCCTGCAAGCAATGTCAGATTTTTAAAGTGAAACTCTGCCTCTTCAAAACATTTTAACCCTTTAATTGTCAGCTCATTTATCATTTATTTATCTCCTTAGATAATTAATCAATCGACTTATATTAGCATAGGTTACCGATGTGTCATGCAGCATGCTGTACAAATATGATCTCTCGTCATATAGTTCCCTCAAATTTCCACGTATATCATTCATACAAATTGCAATTGCCATAAATATTGACTTATATTTCTCATCAAATCTTCTATGTGCAATCCTCATTGTTTTTTCATAATCAATCTCTTCACACTTACTGCATGTATGCAAAACGCATTCTACAAAGTCGTTAATATATCCATCTCTCAGATTATCCATTTCATAGATTGCATTTTCCAACAGATATTGTTCATTTGTAATATATCTGTCTTCATCCACATTTACTTTATTTGTATATACCATCCAGATAACAAGGATATAAAAAATATTTATTTCATTTAATGATCTAACCCATTCCGTTCTTTGAAATTTAAAAAATCTATTTCTTATGCTTTCGACCAACTCTATCCTTGAGTCTTTATAGATAATCTTTCGAATTGCATATTCCCTGTTTTCTGTCCAGTTTTCGATAAATTTTCCTGTCAGCATATGCATGTATTTCGGCGATCGGTATTCAATAATCTGAACAGGAACCACTGTACGCATGATCATACTGGCTAATCTTGGATTTTCATGATCAATCTCATAGAAACTCATCCGGCGATCTGCATCATTCTGGTCAATTTCGATTCCCATATTATTTTTCAAAAACTGTAACAGACTATATATGGTATCTTTGGATTCCAGAACAAGAAAGTCTCCATTTTGCTGTTCCGAAACATAAATTGGCGGCATTGGTATTCCAAGTTCAATTGCTTCTACTGCATTCCTCACAATGTTTCTGATCCTATTTCTGCTACGCCTGACTGGAGCAAATAAAAGCCTGTCTTCTTCATCCATCCACCAAATTTCCTGTATTGAATATTTTCTTTCATAAATATCAATTGCATCTCGCTCACTATAAAACATTTTTCCCTCTTTCATTCAGAAAAATATCACATACAATTTACTTCATAAATTCCTAGTCACTAAAATTTTACCACAATATAATCATCATATTCCCTAATATATCCTTCTACCGGATATTCATTCAATTGTTCTTCCTGTTCTAACGCTTTCTCATAGAGTTCAGTTCCACCCCAAATCAATTGATATCCACGCTCTTCGAACAGTCTTATCATTTCTCGGTTATATCCTTCATAGATATAGAATCCCGGAATCGCCCAGTCGATCAGTGACCATGAAAGTGTCTGCACATAGACATACCGGTCCCCGGTCTCCTCCTCCATCCAGTCGTTCAGGTCTTTGATCACCGAATATCCCGGTGTGTCGGAACCCATGGAACACTTTTCCAGAATTGCAGGATTCAGTTCATAACTACCGATGAATACAACCGGTTTTTCTGCAATATTATACCCACCTTTCTGAAGATCATATGCCACATGATCTACCACTGCCAGCTCACTCTGATTCTTCTCATATTCAAAAGCAAACCAATGATTCAGATCAAACGCCGAATTATATACAACAGAAATTACCAGAACCATTCCAATTACATTGATCAGCTGGTATCTGCATTTCAGAATCACATAAGTCAGATAGAATAGTACCATTGCAACTAACAATGCTATCATCAGATTGGACCGATATGGAAGTGCATCCCCCTGCGGCAGTGACAACACGAAAATAGATCCATAGCAAATAATGCCCAGAAGCAAAATATATAAATTCTTTTTGTAAATGGAAACCACAATAATAATAACTATAAACAAAATACTTGCGACCACGAATAAACCAATCGGATAATAAGCTAACCCTACAAATACATAATCCCTCAAAATCTGCCGGATAATCGTAAGGATTCTGCCTGGATATTTTAAGATTCGCAACATACTTCCAGCACTCCGATAGCTGTATGACTCAATTCCAAATATTGCCATACAGACTTTTGTAATCAAAGACCTCTCCACGATAGCATATACAAGAATTCTTCCAACAAGAAAAAGACTCATGAAAAATTGTTTAAATTTTCGGATCTGCATATGATTTGTACCAAAGCAGTCTACAATCATAATCAAAAGTGCCCCGGTAAGAAAAACATTTGCCGCTGCCTCATAAAATCCGACCGATACCGATACCAAAAGGCTCATTCCCAGTTTATGCAGAATCCGCTGTTTTTGTTCCAGATCATGTGTATACAAATAGTAGAGATCAAAAACCGCCATCCCAACAAGTGTATAAATAATTGGTACTCCATTCTGCAAATAATAAATAAACACCTCTGCAATCAGAGAATAATCTAAAAGCATCGCTGAAAATACCGCATAGCAGACAATCGGCAGCTTATCTCCAAGAATATACCTTAATACTGCAGACCATACAATTGCTGCAAACATCAGAATCAATACTGCAACAAACTCCATAATAAATGGCTCAAACTCTGTCACATGAAACAGTTTATTAATCACATAGAAAGGCCATCGCCCAATGGAAACCCCCAGTCCGTCATCAAAGTATAGACCAATGCACACATCATCGATTCCCAGTGATGAGTGTGTGATTTCATAACCGTATCCTGCAACTGCTGCAATTATAAGCGATACCATATATATTTTATTTCTAAGAAAATATTCTATCTGTTTCCTTAATTCGTAAATCACCTAAATCTCCTTCTTAAGCCACTGGTAATAGTTTTCAATTCCCTGCACAATAGGTACTAACGGTACCTCATGAATACTCATAATCCGTTCATTATTGAGAATAATTTTCTTGGAATCCACACTTCGCGCCGGAAGATACACTACCTCCGGTGCAAGATGCATTTCTTCCAACATTCGAATAATATCTCTCTGAGAAGTTCCTGTATTCGAGCTGATATTGAAAGTATCATATTTTCCCTGATAGTTGAATAATGAAATCAACATCCTGCATACATCGTCAATATAAATATAATCCCTGACGTTATTTCCATCTCCCCAGATCTCGATTTTCTCACTACGGATTGTTTTCTTGATCGCCGCATCAATAAACCCAACCCCTTTATTGAAATCCTGTCCCGGTCCATATGGATTAGATATCCTTGCAATTAAAATCTTCGTATGTGCCTGATAATTAAATGTGCGGATTGTATTTTCAATACAAAGCTTAACATTCCCATAATGATTAATAGGTCTCGGAAGTGCGTCTTCTGTAATCGGCTGTATCTCCTGATTGCCATACACGGTTCCTCCGGACGACAGGAAAATCATCTTTATCTGCTGATCTGTGATCATCTTGCAGAGCTTTGCTGTCTGGATAAAGTCCCTTTCATATCCTTGAAGATACTTTTCATTGGAATTTCCAGGATTTACAGTACTGAGTGCATGCACAACATAATCCATTCCTTTTAATGCATGTTCCAGTGTGTAATCATCAAAGAAATCCCCACATATATAATTTACGCCTGCTATTTCATTCACAGGTTTTGACATATCGAAGCAGTATACTTCCATATCATTTTTTATCAGATGCCTTGAAAGATTCGATCCGATAAATCCTGCTCCACCTATGGCTAATACTTTTTTCTTCATTTTTCTTTCATCTCGCTTCAAAATTTGACCACTTTACAACAATCACTCCATCAATAATTTTTATGGAACCATCGCATGGATAACAAGGCATCTTCTGAAAATTTTCACTTGCAATAATCATCTCCCGATTCTCAGGTTCCTGATAAGTATAGCCACAATGTAATTCCAAAAATTCTTTACCTGCATAATATGAAATAAAATCATGCATATTATTACTATATCCCTGCAGCTGAATATCATCAAACCTCCACAAAATTGGAATCGAGTCATCCATGCTTCCTGCCGCTCCATAAAACAATACTGGCAAGTTACTATTATATTTCTCTGTGCTTTTAATCTGTGAAATCACTTCTGTATAATACGCTGTTGCTGTTTCTTGTTGATAACTTGCTTTCAAATACGCTATATTATCTAACCGGATATAATAGATTGATAACAATATTGCAACTGTACAATAGAAAACCGAAATACCTTTCCAGAATTTTCCTTTCAGATTTTCTTTTTCCAGAAGCACGATTGGATAAATCAATCCAAATACATATGGATAAATCATCAAAGTATGGATTACCGTCTTATCAGAAACTGCCATAACATAGATAATACTAATAGACAATGGTATCAAGCAACACAATACAAAGAAATATATTCTATTCCACAGTTCCACCCCCCTCTTGTATAAACGTCTAAGCACTAACACTCCAACCATAAGGTAAACTGCCAGATAAAGAATGCGAACCGCTTTTTGATTTGAAATGCCACAAAATTCCCCTAATATAGGTTGTAAAAAACCAATATATGCGTTCTTCACAGAACCAATCAATGATTTGACCGTAACATCCGCCATATCATTAATTCCCTGATAATCTAATAATGTAACATGAAAATTGCGAATACAGATTGTATTACCTAAAAAATAACAAAGTATTCCTCCTAAAAGGGTTAACAAATATTTAAAAGCCTCTTTGATATTCTCTATAAAATTCCTTGTTTCTGCATCACTTACTAGTATCAAAACAAAAAGTGTCGTTGCCACCCCAAAATAAGTCTGATAGATTCCCATTGAGAATCCCATCATTATTATTGCCGGCAAAAATCCGTAAGAATATTTCACAGTCATATAAACAGCACTTATCATTAATAATACAGCAAACATATAGTAAGGAGCTGTAAACATATAAGCAAATAATGAAGTCATCGCCGGAAATGAAATGAGTAGTACCCCCACTAAAACAGCATATCCCGTATGTTTTATCTGAAATAATTCTGACAAAATCATTGCACATACTGCAACAAGTAAAATACTGAGTAATCCATTCCACCAGGAACTACTATAGTTAAAAAAGTCAATTTTTGTAAGAAACTTCTGAATTAATCCAAGCGCCCATCTGCCAGATTCAAATGTCGTACCTACTCCAAAATAATTGACACTGTCATCATGATAACTGATTTTATTTGTCAATATATATCCATGTGTCACCAAACCACATATAAGGACTGCTGCTCCCGCGAGCCATTTTTCCCTTGATTTTCCTGTACAAGACATGCTTATTTATCCTTTTTATTGAATACAAATATTTTGCTAAACACATAATTCAGTATTACCACAATTACGCTTACCAATATCTTAGCAACGAAGCCTTCCACTCCAAATAAGCTCTGCTTCACTCCAATATAATATAATAGTGGAAGTCCGCCAATCTCAATCACTCCTGTAGCTATACGTGCTCCAAAAAACTTTACAACTTCTTTCCACACTTCTGCCACATTCCATGACTTACTCTCAAACACAAATAGTTTATTGGTTATATAAGCAAACACAACAGCTGTAAACCATGCGATTGCGTTACTTATCGTCATGTTGACAGCAGATGTCTTCATTAGCAGGCTATATACCACCCAGTTTACCAATGTTGTAGCCACGCCAAAAATAAGGTACATAATAACTTCTTTATACTTTAATAGTAATCTTTTAATTTTCTTCATGATCATCCTTCTTATAGTCTAATAATTTCTTCTCAATATAGATAGGTCTATGCTTGCCCTGAATATACATTCTTGCTAAGTATTCTCCAATAATTCCAAGAATTGTAAGCTGGATTCCACCAAGTAGAAGAATCAATACAACAATAGTCGGATATCCAGGCACTGGATTACCAAAACACAGTTTTTGAATTACTACTACAAACAAATAAATAATCGCACATAAAGAAGTAAATAATCCTATTCCGGTTGCTATTTTAAGAGGAAAAGTTGTATAAGAAATAAACCCTTCAATCGCATATTTGAAAAGCTTGCTGACTGACCATTTTGTCTCCCCTGCATTACGTTCCTCCGCTATGTATGGAATGTAACAGGTATTGAATCCGACCCATGAAAAAATTCCTTTTGAAAATCTATGGTATTCCGGCAAACTTAAAATTGCATCCACAACAGTTCTGCGAAAGGTACGAAAATCAGATGCCCCCGGATAAAATTCAATCTCACTTGTCTTATTAATGATTTTGTAGAACATATTCTTGAGACCGCCAACCATTTTCCCTTCGTGTCGCTCTTCCTGATATGCCGCTACACAATCGTATTCTTCATTCTCAAGTAATATTTTTACCATTTTTACAACAATTTCCGGTCTCTGCTGTAAGTCAGCGTCAATAACAGTCACCAAATCACCAGCTGTTTTCTGGAATCCTGCATAGATAGCAGCTTCTTTCCCAAAGTTTCTTGAAAACATTTCTATCACAATATTGGTCTCGTGAAGGTTATATACTTTCTCTAGTTCCTCCTGTGTTTTGTCTCTGCTTCCATCATTGACAAAAATAATTTCATACTCGTAATCTTCTGCATCGAATACCCTCTTTGCTTCTGTATAAAAAGCACGAATATTCCCCTCTTCGTTATAACATGGTACTACTAATGATAATTTCATTTTTTATCCCTCATTTACTCTCGTACGTATCTTATTAGATTATCACATTCCATGTGGAATTGCCACACTATTCTCCCCTCACCTGCACCAACAATGCATTTTCTGCTGCATTATTTGTAATATAACACTGAAATACCTTCTCTGTCAGCATATCTTTTCTGCTCTCGTCTGCATTCTCCGTATATACTGCCTGTATATAACTGTTGCCTTCTTCTATCCAGTCAAGAAGCCTGTCACTTTTTTCTCCCCGGATCAACGGACGATTTAAAAAGAGTAAGATTGGCTTTTTCCTCCGCTCCTCACTCTCAATCTTCTTCATAATCTGTTCTGTAATGCCCTGACTTTGATTGTCTATCTTACAAACAATGTAATCTCCATATTCTTTACTATAGAATTCTTCTGATCCATCGCATAGAATCCGGTTCTCTCCAATGTCATTATTAAATTCATCTAATCTTCCATCCCCATAAAAGAGAAACTGCTGTTCCTGTGTAAGTCCTTTGATCATAACATCTTCCACATTGCAAATTCCAGCATCTGTCTTCCAGTCCGAATCATATGTGTGATACAAATCTTCTTTTAATTGTTCCTGATTCACATAATATAATATATAATTATCTGTCTGTCCAACTTCTACACATCCGCCACCATTTAAAGCTGCTTTAGCTCCGGTATACTCTTTTCTCACAACGATATAGTCAATCTTTGCATTTACTAAGATTCCAAGCATCAGATTCCCACTGGCATTCGAATCATTTTCTGTAATGATATGATAAAGATATTCTCGCTCTCCTTCTGCTGCCAGACAAATATTCGCATCATATTCCCTGATTCCATACATCAATTCATCTTCTGCATATACGATGACCCGCTCCCCTCCTGTCACCTCTTCAATCAGATCTGCCACCTGAATTTTATCTTCAGAAATCTGATAGATGTTCTCTGGCAGAGTCACCCAGTCAGATATTTTTCCTCCAGAATACAGGAATATCAGACAAACCATAACTGCAACACAGATAACTTTCTCCATTTTTGATTTCATTTTTTCGATGAGCCTCAATCCCCCCCATGCGGCGATCAATGAGACCGGGAATATCCATAAAAAGCGATAATACGTATCTCCCTCTCCCAATCGTTCGATAATGCGGTAGGTTAACTGATTTAAAATCAAAAACATAAGAACTGCACAACTGAATGTATAATATCGATATTCTTTTTTTCGTCCCAACAAATAGACAGTCATCAATACCAGCATCAGACCGATTGCTGTGCTATTCCCATAATACCAGGAGATGACATTCCATATTGTTTCTGCATTAGTCATAATTTTTATCCCGTTTTATTCTTCTTATCAGTTTCTCAAATACAACTGGTATTAATAATACTCCACATGCTGCTCCTGTTACCATAATAGCAGATGACGAAATTGCAATACATGCCCACAATGTCAAGATCAGATAGATACAATTCCATTTATCTCTCTGCCTGATATATAGTATACACAGATAGATTGTAAAAAGCAGCAGCATATTTCCCGCATATGCTTTTCCCTCATAAGCTCTGTGTAGCAAAAAAGCCGCACTCGTATAAATCGTATTATCAAAAAGGAAATTGCATGCCAGGGCAATACAGGTAAATGTTCCTGCCTTCCAGAATGCATCCTTCTCTTCCTGAAAAAGATTTCGTCCGATCAGATATACTGCCCCTGCTGTAAGGATCATATTCAAGCTTGCACGTGTTATTCTTGTGATCACAAGTGGATGAATATGATATATTTTACAGGCAACTGCTGTATTAATATCAAAAGTAACCAATGCTCTTCTCAGATACAGAGAATGCACCTGTTCACCTGTATAAGCATTAAATTTATATAAACGTCCTGATGTCAGTGTTGTGTTGATCAGCCCAATATAATAGGTAGAATCATCATTCATCTCCCCATTAATGGACACATAATAACACATTGCAAAAAGAAAACATCCCATGAGAAGGAACCATACTTTATGTCTAAAAAACGCTTTGATGATCATTTCAATATCTTCTGCGATCCGTTCCCTGCAAAAAATTGCAGTACCAATACAACATGTGATTACAATCACACCCCATAAAACTGCAAGTCTGGCAAGTGTCTGATCTGCCTTGATCATCGGAAGCGCACAGATTTGAAACAAAACCTGATATACCAGAAATCCACTGATTTCCTTAAAAACAACGCCATGTTTTTTTCTGCAAAACAATTCAAACATTGTCCCAAATAAATAATATATGATTATCTGCAGCAATAGGATTCCAATTGCTTTTATCACTGCTGTCATTTCATTCCATCTCCAAATTTAATATTGCTTTTTCTTTTCACTCAATTTTTCACTAACAAAACGAAAATAAGCTTTCCAAAATACCAGAAAAGATTCTTTTTCCTTTAACTCTGGATATCGCTTCATTAAGAAATACTTATCCGGCCACAACCGGACTCTTCCAAAACTTACAAACCAAAACCACTTTTTCTCCATTCTGCATCCGTAAAAATTTCCAATTTTCCGGTAATTCTCCGGTGTTTCATTCCACAACGGCAATGGCAGTCTGTAATCCTCTATCTCCCGGATTGTCTCATATATCTCAATCTCTGTCAGTCCAGCTGCCGATCCCTCCACCTCTTCCAGCACAAGTTCCACTCTTTCCGTCAGCTCCATTTCCGGTACTTTTATGACAGTACGGCTGCCGTCATGATTCAACTCCCCTGTATGTATTACACATCCATTTCCAAAAGTTATTTTTATTCTATGAATTATGCAGACCTCATCTGGATTTTCAAATAAATGAATCTCTCTGATTCTTGCCTTTTTTTCTAATGTTACTACAATCTTCTTTTCGGTATCAGTTTTCTCAGGTATCCAAATGCCTGCATCATAAACCCACATTCCATGTATAATATCGGAACAGTCAGCACATTTGAAATCATTCAGATAAGCCGCATTACCAGAGCTTGTTTCAATCTTTGCACGATAACTAAGACTCTCCGTTGGTCTTCTCCAATACACCATATCCAGATTGATGAACTGTATTGCCTTCAAATCTACACTTTGGGAACGGTACTTTCTTGCAGCCTTATATAAAATATTTCTTTTAAGTAAAGCTGTTTTACATTGATCCGGTACAGAAAACCGAATTCTCTCTTCCCACTTATCCAATGGATGGATATGATCCGTTCCATCTGTCTCATTCACAAGTTCCGTCACATTATTTTCACTATAATAATCTGGATGTCCTTCCCATTTTCCATTATAAGCCTGTGCTTTTAACACAAGCGGATGATAAGATGCATCTTCTCTTAGCAGTTCTCCCAGAACTTCATCCACCATGAGCGACAATGCCAGATGATCCATATGATTATCCCAATCTGTTGTCACCAGAATAGACGGATAGAATTTCTGAATGACTGCCTTTATATCATTTTTATAATTTGCACGAGTATATGCATGGTGTACACCATATTCAGTCATTGCGAATTCTGGATGTTTATCTGTTCCGTAGGTACGGATGTTTCCATTATAAGAAGCAACGATTTCTTCCGGTACACTATTATACAAGTGTCTGGTCTGTGTTTGATCCCCATATCCTAAAAAGATAATATTTTCCGGCGCAACACCAAGTTCCCCCAATGCCTCCTCAGCCTCGCGGATTCTTATAATCCCTTCATGTCTGTAATAATCTCCGTTCGTGACAAACACAACTTTTATATTCATTTTCTGCTGTACCGCTCCATAAATCATTGCTCCCGCAATAGCAAGCTCATCATCCTCATGTGGCACAATTACCAGTAAATCTGTTTCTGTCATATTATCTCTCCACAGAATCTGTCTTTCTTTTACTTTCCATAAACACGTATCGCTGCATCATAACTTCTCTTTGCATAGTTCCGTTTCAGATCGTTTTTATTTGGAATAATTTTTCTGAATGTCTGTCTTAAAATCTTTTTATATTTATTCTCCTGTTTTGGTGCTTCTTTCTGTTTTATTTTCATATGATCTGCACCCATTTCCTTCATAATCATCTGCCACCCGGTCACATGCACGGTAAAAAGTTCCGGTCTTGCCTTATACGCCATAAGTACCAGTTGCTGGTCATCATCCACACAATCCAACATTAACAGTGCTTCCATTGCATTTCTTACCAATTTCCAGAAGGTCGGTACTAATTCCCTGGATAACCCATACATACATCCCATCACACAGTCATTTTGAAACTGAAGCGTCTCCATGCCAATCCTTGCATCCGGGTCATACAGACATGAAATATGGATTTTTCCATTAAAATCATAATTCCACAGAAAATCATAGTCCTTCTCATCACTGTAAGTAATTCCACCATGATCAAATCCAAAATCCATCCAGACCACATCTTCTGTCAGAAGTCCCTTTTCATAGGCATCATTCATAAAATAGTATTTCATCATCCACAGGTAATCATATTTTGGATTATTCGATGATGCTTCCGGCAGATATCGAAAATCCAGAAAGTCCTGATTTCTGGATGCTTTCTCCATTCTTGCAAGCAAATCCCCTTCTAATTCAAAGAGATTGTCCGTTGCCACGATAACTGTCTTATCTAATAAACCATACTCTGCACGAATTGCCTTGATTGTCTCTGCACTCTTTGAATCCGTATACACAATTAATTTATTCTGTATTCTTGCCCAACGTCTGAACTCATCAAAATACTTTGACGCTGTCCTTCTCAACTCTTCATTCTTATCCTGCCCTCTGCCAATATCAAAGAAGTCTGTTACCAGTGTTATTTCACCCATTTCTGCTCCTTCCAAATTTAATTTATTCCTTAAGCCCCTATAACAATCATACCAAGAATTGATATCTGATGCTCCCTGCATCGGATCACTTCCTGATACATATTATTGTATCTGGACTTTCTCATTTCTTCAATAAATACAACCTGTCCTATCTTCGCCAGTTCTTCAAGTGCCTCTGCATAATAACAGATTTCTCTGCCTGAAACTACCGTCAACCCTCTCTTTTCACACTCTGCCCTAATTTTTTCCAGTATTTCTGTCGAAGTTCCGGACAAATCACTTCCTGTAAGGTATACTTTCTGATTTTCTTTACAAGCAATTTTCATATTGGCACAGATTAATTCAACTTCCTGCTCCAGAGACATTTTACCGGATTTTCCATATCTCGCTCCAACGTACCACTTGTCAATTTTACCGCGTTTTCCATCTACACTGCTTCGGATTGTTCCAAGCACATCATTATGATAGAGTGCCTTAATTTCCGCTTCAGAACGCAAATTTCCGGAAAGCAGATATTTTAACAAGATAAAAATAATTGCCAGTGCTATTCCAATTATTCCACCAATTATAAACTTTGATACACTAACGTGTACACTAATCTGCTCCGGCACATCTGATCCGTTTGTTTCTTCTTCATTGCCTGTCTGTTCTGCACTATCCTCATTTTGCTCTGGCTGATTCTCTGTAAGTTCCACATAAAGCTCCAACTGATTACCATTCATCTTACTTTTAATTGTATCCAAGTGTTCGCCAAGATTCTTGATTGCCAATGCCGTATCATCCTGCAGCTGTGCAAGTTCCTGATCCACAATAATATTTGAACTTTCATTCACAAGTTCTAATTCATGTGCAGTAAAGTTTTCATCCATCCTCTGTGCATATGCACTAAGTCCCTTCTTCACATTCTCTGCAAGTTCTTTACAATCCTCTTCCCTGCTTCCACGAATACGCACAGTAAAGCCAGTCTCATAAGTTTCCTTCGCATATATTGTTTCATCTTTCCGGCTGTCACAGTCAATCATTTCCGATGCCAGTTCACCATACATAAGATAATCCTGATAAATTGCTGCAAGTTCTGCAGCGTTTCCTTCATCACTCTGCACACAATACTGTAACAAAATTAAATTCTCTGCATACGGATTAACAGCCATTAATGGGGAGTTATCTACATAATCGCTTTTCTCATCCAGTTGCTTTTTAATTGCGACTGCACCATAGACTTGATCCAAATCCTGTGCCCCAAGAGCATCTTTCATTTCCTGCACTGTTTTGGAGTATTCTTCTACAACTTCATCCACTGTTGTACCTGCATTCCTGCTGTCTTTTATATACTGATAACCGCATAGTAAAACAGCTCCTATTATCAGACAGATTGCAATAACTCTCCAATTTCTTACAATTTCCCATAAAAAATCTGTAATTTCCAGATCAACCTCTTTTCGCCTTGTTATATTTTGTTCATTCATTAATATTCCTCACCTTCTGCTCATATACCATATGCCAAACCAGCCCACAATACACACATATTATAGCATATTTTGCCGGCAATACAAATTAGTGCCAATACATACTGGAGATTATTTTCACTCCCAGATTATTGGAAAGGATTTTCGCAAGAAACCGTTCTTTACTATTGAAGCCTGTTTTTACGGCTTCCTGTGGCAGTTTCCCTTCATATTCTTCCCCTTTTATATGAATATCTACCTTTTTTGCAATATCTGCGATATAATCATCCGACTGTTTCCTAAGATTCTCATTTTTTCTTACAGTCTGCTGCATTCCTGTATTACTCCGGCGATACCAGAATCCAATTATCGGCACATGAACCGGATGTTTTCCCGCTCTTAACAATTTCAGATAGAGTGCCCAGTCCTCATCGTAATGCTTCCATTTTTCCGGGAAGCATCCAACCTCCTCTAAATCACTCTTGCGAAACAGTGCTGCATTCACCAGTGTATTATTAAACGTCATTCGACCTGCCGAAAAGGGCTTACACCAGATATATCTCTGACTGCCAAATCCAACAAGATCTGTATAACTCCAAGCTGCATCTGGATACTCGTTCAATGCTTTATATAAAATTTCCAGATAAAACGGTTCTATTAAATCATCAGCATCCAAAAATGCTATGATGTCTGCCCTGCTGTTTTTTATCCCGTTGTTTTTTGCCACGGACTGCCCTTGATTTTTCTGATGAATTACACGGATACGGGCATCCTTTTTCCCATATTCCTCTAACAGCTCAACTGCAGATGGTCTTGAACTTCCATCGTCTACAATTATCCATTCAAACGCCTCCATACTCTGATTGACCACACAATAATATGTCTGTATGAAATTCTGCTCTGCATTGTAAAATGGTGTCACAATAGAAATATTTGGTTTTTCCACAGATTCTGTAATATTTGATTTCACCTGTGTTTTTCCCGGTTCTTCATCAAAAGAAAATTCTTCTATGACTCTCATTGTTCAATCCCTTTCTTAAGATATTCAACAGACTGCCTTCTGTAATTACAAAGTTTATCCCCCACATGAGTATAATCAATCCCATCTGCGTAGTTCATTGCATCTTCAGCCGTTATATGCCTTTCTTCCAAATTCAGAAATGCAAGCAGATTGCTGATACGTCCATTCTCTTTGTATACACTATAAAACTTTTTTTGAAAGAGAATGGAGAAAACCGTTCCGTGAAAAGAATTGGTAAATATCATTTCTGCATCACGAATATACATCAGAAACTCTCTCGGTCCCGCATCAAAAATCATATTCTCACTTTTCAGTTTCGGTGTTTTTTTATAATGTAACTCAATCAGTCGATATCCGAGTACTGCTGCCGCTTTTTCTGCGCATTTGCCCAACAACTCATCCTCTACCACAAAATATGCTAATATGTATTTTTCCGCTACCAACGGCTCTTCATATAATAAATCCTCATAATCTGCTCTCTCTAAAAGCAAAGTTGGATCCACAACCGTAGTAACTTCTCGTCCTGTCAGTTTCTCAACTGCCTGTGCAAGTCTCTCTTCCCTTACGGATATATATGTAAGGCTCTTTAATGCCTGTCCGAAATAAGCCTGCTCCGCCTCAGGTATACTTCCGTTTGGCACACTCGCTGCATAGGAGATTTTCTTACACCCCGGTGCAAATTGTCCAAAATATGCCGGGTCAAAACCATGTGTCAGTTCCCTTGCCCATATCTGATCACTTCCCAGAATATAAACATCGCACCGCTCCTTTGCAAGGTCATTCAATGTCAATTTCTTTTCCTGTCCGTCTAGCAGTTTCTCTCCTATAAATTTTTCAAATGAAGTCCACTGATTCTTCCATTCCTTCAATCCATAGAGGTTCTCACCCACTTCGTGAAATACCTTGCCCCATCTTGATGGCAGAATGTCTCTCTTCCAAAAATCAATATGAATGCCTTTTCGGTATAATCTCGCAATATAGGGATTCTGATAATTTAAAATCTTTGCCTTATATCCCATTCGGTTCAATTTTGTTTTCAATGCATACGCCTGTAATACTGCCCCATAATTATGCGCGTTATGAAACGTCAGAATTCCAATTTTTTTCTTTTCATCCATTATTTTCTTACCCTCGCCATAATTTTATTTTTCATAATACTTCTTTCCGTATGATTCAATAATACAAAAAAGTTAACAATACATCCAGCAACTCCTGCGATCACACATACTACAAAAAATGTTATCCAGTTGATTGGCAATACATATAGCCTTTTAATTCCAAAAAATACGATCATCATAATAAATGTCGTTCCAATATACCTGAAAATAATTGGATAGAATGTATTCCATTTTATTTTCAAACATTTGCATGCATATAGCGGAACAAAAATCAGATTACCAAGAATTCCCGTCACCTTGCTGACACCTGCCACTGCATAAATTCCAAGTGATGTTGTATTCAAGTAAATGAATACAAGCAATACATTGGTAAAACTTATAATAAGCCAGAAGATAGAATTCACCTTTAGACGATTCGTTATAAGAAATACATTGTTTAAGGATGTTGTCACCCCTGATACCATCAGACTCATCATAATGACTACAAGTAATGAGTAAATCAGGTTCACATCCTGATTTGGCACCCAAAGTTGTACAAAATATTTACCAAAAACAACAAGTACACAAAAAATAATATTGACAAAGAATGAGGAAAATTTCATGGAAAGTTTCAGTTCCTTTACCACCGCCTCTGTATCATCCTTTGCGTAGTACATTGTAAGATTCGGACTAAATAAATTAATGAGCGTATTCGTTAATGTCGAAATATACGTTGGAATCTGTTGCGCAATAGATAATTCCCCCATCAGGTATGCACTGATCCAGATATTCGTAATTACCAAATCCAATCCGTCTGAAAGAACCTGTGATAATCTGGATATGGAATTCCAGATTCCGGCACTGATAAGCTCTTTTACCTTGATCCAGTGAACATAACACATTTTCAATCGTATATCAGGTACAAGTAACCTTGTATAATACATGTTCATTACCAGTCCTACAAACGTACAAATACAGGTTACGATTCCAATATAGGCTACATTTGGAGGCAGCATACCAAATAACAGACACATTAAAAACACTCGCAATAATGCTGTCACAATATTGGCAATACTGCTTAAATATAATCTATTGGTAATAAAAGTTGCTACATTATATACCGTACTAATCAAAGTAATAATAAAATTAAACAGAATGAAGAAAAATAAAAGCTTTACAGAAGCTTGCAACTCAACCGGAATATCCAATAACTTCTCAGCATTTAAAATTGCCGGTACTGCAACTGCAAGAATTACTGGTATGATTGCTATATTAGCCATTAATACAGACGAGAAATACTCATTCGCTTCTTTCTTTTTCCCCTGATGATATTCGATTGTGATAAATCTTCCCGCTACTGAGTTCAGCGCTACCGTGAGAATTGTAATATAGTTAATTACATTATTTCCAAGACTCACAAAACCATATGCCTCTTCCCCTACCGTATCTGTCAAAAACGGTGTAAAGAAAAACGCTATGCCAAGTCCTACAATAAATGTCACAAAGCTTGCAATTGTATTTATAATGAGTGCCTTATCTTTCCCCAATTCTTTCATATTCAAAAACCTCTATATAATCTTCATAAAATTTCTTTTTCGGAAATTCTTTTGCCCGCTCCAAAGATAACTCACTCATCTCTTTCCGCTTTTCTTTGTCATCTGCCAACTGTGTGATTGCAGCTTCCAGATTCGGAATAATATTATCTCTATCTATCCATACAGCCACATTAGATGGTGCATACTCTATCATTCCACCAGACTTCGTAATAATAAGGGGCAGTCCGGAAAGCATTCCCTCAATAGCAATCAGACCCGCTGCCTCTTCCCACAGAGATGGAATAACCTGGATATCTGCCGACTGATAGTACCGATATAATTTCTGATTCTCAATATATCCGGTAAACTTCACACGCTCTCCGGCTTTCTCCACCAGTTTCTGTACTTCCTGCACATAAGGTGTCACCACATTACCGCCAAACCCAGCACTTCCTATCATGAGAAGTTTTATATCCGGCCGCTTTAAATTAATAACTGCCTGAAGTAACTCTCTCACACCTTTTACCTCTATAATTCTTCCACAGAAAAGCAGGATAGTATCGTCCCTCTTAAATCCATATTCTCCCCGGATTCTTTCCCGCTCTTCCGGCGTGATCCTTTTCTTAAATTTATCCTCATTCACACAATTATATACTGTGTAAGCTTTTACATCTTTATCCTCAGTTGTCCGCATCCACTCTCTTGTTGCAAACTGACTGATTCCAATCACACTTCCGTAAATATGATCAATATATGGCTCACACAAAAGGTGATGGTGAATATGAAGATATACATTCTCTTTTCCGAATTCCTGCGCAAAACGTTTGAATTCATGATATAATCCACCTTCTGCAACAATTGCATCCGGTCTGTATTCTTTCAGATAACGAAATACTCTGCGATAATAAGCAATATCAATCCATGTCTTGTTCTTAATAATCCGATTACTGTAACGTATCACACGATTGATCAGACGATCTGCCAATGTTGTCTTTGGAAGATATATAATTTTCGAATACTTATACTTCTCTGCAATCGCCCTCGCCTGCTCATTGTCCGCACAAAATACCATAAACTTTACCCGGTGTTCTATTTCGTTTTGTTCTACAAGTATGGTCAACAGTTCTTCAATTGCCCCACCCTTGACAGCTGGTACCGGACCTGCTTCCGGCAATACTAATGCTATTTTTTTCACTCATTTATCCTCTCATACGTCGTGATAATGTCCACAAATAGAAATCTGGTATATATACTTTCAGCCATCCTGAAATCTTCCGATGCCTGTCTTTTGTCTGCAAAAGTGCATTCTTATGTTCTCTTGCAAATTTTTTGCAATATTTGAATTCAGCTTTGTACTGTTTTTTCTTCTCTGGAGACAATGCAGCATATTTTTCAAATACCCTGCTTACACTGCACCCTATCAGATTAATATCTGCAAATTCCGGTGAGATTTTCGTTAATTTCTCATAACACAATTCTTCCACTCTCATAGCTTCCAGATATTTATCCTGAAATTCCTGCTTCATTGCACTTCCAGCATAAATCATATAATGATAAAATGGATATTGAATCAATGAAGCTCTCTCAAATTTTTCGGAACAAACCACATTCGTGTTAAACAATAAGTCCTCTGCCACTTTATATTCTTCAAACTGAATATTTTCAATTAAATCTTTGCGATATAACTTACACACCGGTCCCCACACAGTAAGCAGTGCAAGACCACTCTCTGTTTTGTTTTTTCCATGAATAATTGTACGTTCAGTTATAGTGCAGTTATCCTTTTCTTCCAGTTGATTTTCTTCCCGAAGCAAGCAGCATGCTACATCTGCATGATCTACCTCAGCCAACCGATACAGACTTTCCAGCATATCTGCTTCAACCCAATCATCTGCATCCAGAAACATCACATATTTTCCTATTGCCAATTGTATTCCTTTATTTCTTGTTCTTGAAACACCTTGATTTTCCTGCTCATAAACCTGAATTCTGTTATCCTGTCGTGCCCATTTATGACAAACTGCAAGACTGTCATCTGTAGAACCGTCATCTATCAACAAAATTTGAAGATTTGTATAAGTTTGTCCACAAATACTCTCCAGTGTATGGGGCAGATATTTTTCAACATTGTATACAGGCACAACAATTGTTATTAAATCATTCATATATTTTCCTCATCTATCCGATCTTCTACACTCTTTCTCTTTGTAAAATGAATATCACCACTGCCATATCCATGAAGTACTACTCCAATCCAGTGTAAGAAAATGGAAAAAGCAAAAGCCAGAATACAAGTTGTAATTCCAAAAATCATATTATTAATCGTACCACCATCAAATAACAATTTGGTATATGGAACAGATAAAATACAAAGTGCCAATACATTTCTTTTCTTTAAGAAATATGTAAGACTTCCTTCTGCAATTGCAAATGGAATCAACATATTTATCACCGCACCAACTACTCCGAAATTTGCATAGCCTTCTGCAATAAGTCCAGGCTGTGCATAAGATGCTGAAATATATTTTGCCGAAAGAAGCGGCAGACTCACATATTCGAATCCGAAATATCCCGCAAAACTCTTCACGTAAGTAATTCCATGGAAAAAACCGTGTACCTTCACATGTTGGATAATATTACCTCCAAGCTCCGTCCAGACACCAAATAGCCTATAAACCTGTCTTACACATGAATCATAAATACTTTTGAAATTTGTAATCTCACTTAATATATTATAGCTCCTGTCATAATAAAGATTTAACTTCACCAATTCAGATACCATTCCATATGCCATAACAATAAAAATCCCGAAAATCAATAACGGAACTATCTTTTTTCCTTTTTTATAATTATCATTCACTGCCGCAAAGAGAAAGAAGATTAATAACAGTGGCATGATATATTGAATAAAAAGGAATCGATTAGTTCTTACCTGATAAAGGCAATATAAACCTCCTAAAAGACCACCCACTGTATACAAATTAAGATTTCCGTGTGTACATAAGAATCTGGCTGCAAAGTAACAGAAAACCGGAACATATAGCACAAGTCCAGCTGTCCCCAATCTAAAATTAAAAAACAAAATAACAATTCCCATTAAGAAAACAGTGATATCATCCGTTCTCTTATACCTTATAAAATCACTCTGTTTCACTTCATCTGTCGTCTGTTTCGCACATAACAGATATAGGAGTATTACTGCCATAATAATAAAGTATACTCCTAAATAAAGTAGGAAGAAATCCTGTGGTTCCTGTACTCCCTCTCTTTCCATCTCCCTTAATCTGCTATCTGTAAAATACCCCGGGCATAAAACTCCGTCAATAAACACGTTAATCAGTATAAACAAATACCCTACACTGAATATTTTTCGCTTTTTCTCATAAAAAACAGATACTGCTAAAAACACCACTAACGATATCAAAAGCAATGCACACCTCTCCCAGATATGTCCATCTCCAACCATAACTTTTTTATCCAACAGAAGATTCAGACAGATAAATATCGTGACTGCGACCATCCCGGCTCGTGTCACCTGAAACATTTTTTTTGTCATACATACCGCTTTCCTAAACTCTTATCATTCATTAATACCATCACACATTTCACTGCAAGTTTCATGTTCTCTTTCAAATTATAGAGATATGGCTTTGCAAAAATTTTCCAGAAATACTTTCGAATATCTTTTTTCAATAATCTTTTTTCCGGTTCTTCCATAACTTGCCCATTCATTGCCAGATAAAGCACATTCCATGCCAGACAGCTCTGTATCACAGGTGCCAGAAGTTCTCTGTCTTCTTTTGTCTGAAAATAATCTATCCGCTCATGCCACATTTCAAAATAATCCATGCAATCCTGTTTTTTATAAGTAACTCCCATAATGGAATCTGCACGTTGTAGATAGTAGTATATATTCTCCGGAATACACACCACACATTCCTGATTCTCAAAAACAGATACAAACACATACTCATCTTCATAATGTCTTCCACATGGGAAACGCAGTTCTTTAAAAATTTTAGCATCATACAAAGCCCCCCATGCTGTAACTAGTACCCATTCACCCAGAAGCTCTTTTTTTATAATCTCTCTTCCCGTATAAAGCTCCTGCTTCTTATCCTGTGTCACATATATTTGCTCTGTAACTTTATTACTCTCATCTATTATTTGAATTCCACAAACTGCAATTGATGCCCGATTCTGCTGTAATGCATCATACAGTTTACAGATATAATCCTCATCAATAAAATCATCTGAATCAACGAACGCCACATACTCTCCCTGCGCAATATCCAATCCGGCATTTCTTGCATCAGACAATCCACCATTTTTCTTATGTATCACTTTGATTCGATTGTCTTTGTTCTGATATTGGTCACAGATTGCCGGACACTCATCCGGAGACCCGTCATCTACCAAAATAATTTCCAAATTTCCATAACTCTGACGGAGTAACGAATCAACACAGATTGTAAGGTATTTTTCTACTTTATAGATTGGCACAATCACACTGATTAATGGTTTCATTTCATCTCCTCATACATTTCTTCTAATCGCCCCGCTTCCACACGGATATCAAATCCATGTTCTGCAAGCTCTTTTCCAAAACTTCGTCTTGCCTTTCCGCTTTCTTTATAGCGTCCTGCCGCTCTTACCGCTGTCTTCGCCCATTCTGCCTTACTTTCCTCCAGCGACAGGAATGGACTGCCCATCACATCCACTTCCCTGGTGATCGTATCAGAAAACACACATGGCAGACCGCATGCCTGTGCTTCTACGCCAGTCATTGGCAGCCCCTCAAATAAAGATGGCATGACCATGACATCCATTGCCTGATATAACTCTCCTGTGTTATCCACCATTCCAAATATTTTTACTGAATTTATCAACCCAAGTTGTTTTATTTTCTCCTCAATCTGTGGTCGAAGTTCGCCATCTCCCACCAGCCATAATACACTGTCTTTGTGGATTTTTCGTATCTCCGAAAAAATATCTACCAGATACATCTGGTTTTTCTGCTGACTGAAACGACCTACATTTCCAATAACAAGCTTATCTTTTGCCTGATACTGTGTTCTGATTTCATTTCTTGCTGTTTCGTTATAAGCATATTCATCACAGCAGATCGCATTTTTTAACACAGTATAATCTTTTTTGCCAAAAAGGAACGCTCCTGCTGCCTGCGAGCATCCGATCCGATCGGTAATGTACTTTTGAGATATGCTCCAAAGCATTCTATTCCGCACCGCTTTTCCTTTACTCTCCGCATATACAGTTGCATGGCTATGTACAATTCGATGACTGATTCCATACTTTGCAGCAACCGGCAGACATAAAAATGCAATGTAGGGTGCATGCAGATGAACAATATCATATTCTCTGTGATGTTCTGAAAAAAACTGCTCAAAATATTTCTTTGTCTGTCTCATCTGTCTGCCGGACAATGCCGGATAAGTATAGACTCTTGAGCCAAGTTTTTTCACTTCTTTATCAAATGTCTCTTCCTGCTCTCCGAAGATCAGATAATCCATCTGGACACGTTCCATATTCATATGTCTCTGATAATTGAGCATCACTGTCCCGACACCGCCCACCGGGCGTTTTCCAATGATCTCCAGCACACGGGCTTCACGCATGATTTTTTCCTCCATTTATGCCTTACCCTTTAAGCATTTATAGCATAATTTTCTTTACACAAAAGAATTTTTCTATGAATTTTTTCTTAGTTATTCAGATTTGCGCAAAAATCTCTTATAAGAGTACTCCTTCATCCACCCCGGCATCATGAGTACGACAAAAGTTCCAACCTGCGCCTTTATATATTCAAACGTATTTGTAATTCCCAGCTCGTGCTGCTGTTTTCTAAGTTTTTGAAAATCCTTGTAATAAGCCCATCCACTTCTTCGCTTTACTAATCCCATGCTTGTTCTCGCCCGGACAAGTATATCTTCCATGTTCCGGAACTGATATCCCTGTGACAACATCCTGCTCCATAGAGAATAGTCCTCCAGAAATGGAAAATGTTTATAATTTCCCGCTTTTAAAATAGAATCTTTCCTATACATAACTGTCATGTGATTTAAAGGATTACGCACTTTCACATACTCTAAAATTTCTTCTTGAGTCTTTGGCATATTCTTGACGCGGTCTATGGTTCCTTCATCATTAAATTCCCGGATAGCACCACCTACCACATCCACTTCAGGATGTGCTTCCATATATGCCCCCTCTTTCTCTAATCGATCCGGCATCGCAATATCATCTGTATCCATTCTTGCGATCAGATCATATTGGCATAATTCCACTCCTTTTGCCAGTGCACGACCAAGCTGAACATTCTGTTCCATAGCATGCACATGGAGATAATCACATTTTTTCTGATATTCCGCCACTACCTGATATAATTCCTGTGTCAGAGGTCCATCTTCGATCAGAAGAATTTCATCTGCGGCCCTCGTCTGAACTAATATACTTTCTAATGACGCTCTTAAATATTGTGGATTTTCTTTTTTATAAACAGACATCAATACGGATATTTTACTCATATTCTATCTCCTTAGATTTTTTTATACTCTCCAGAAAATCCACCACTTCATACTCCCCCACCTCTTCCGGAAATGATAGTTTCCGGTCATAGGTCAGGCTGCCAAAAACCTTTGAGAATATGTTAACTCTTCCGGCAAGCTTACCGATGATCCACTCGAATCCCGGAACGAGCCATATACTTCTTCCATAGCTTTCGGCAATCCGTGCTACCATATCTGATGTATTCACATATTGGCTGTTTTGTGGGCAATAGATACCATCTGCATCTCCTCTTATAATCCGATATAAGAACTCGCACAAATTCTCGATGTATATCATGCTTCTCTCATTGCTCACTCTCGGAAAAACAGGTATCTTGCCCGCCAGCTTCTCCAATGAAGCATAATTTCCGGTACAAGCTTTCCCATAAATCATTGGAGGTCTGATAACTGCTACTTTGAATGTATCACTTCTTTGCTCACATAAGTACCGTTCTGCGGCAAGCTTGCTTTTTCCATAAAAAGTAATCGGTGTACATTCTGTTTCTTCTGTAATCTGTCCCATTGTCATTCCATAAACACTCATCGTACTTAAAAAAACGAACTGACGAACCCGCTCAGCCTTTGCCTTATCCGCAAGTTCTTCTGTCAATTTTGTATTAACTGCATAATAGAGTGCCTCCATTTCCGGCTGTTCTTTCTGATGTACAATTGCAGCCACATGGAGGATCGTATCATATTTTGAAAAATCCATTTTCTTCCATTCTGAATTTCTCACAGAAACAAATGTAACATGCCATCGGTCTTCCAACGGCATGTTTCCATTTTTTTTCTCTATATACTGTTTGAATGAAGTTCCAACATAACTGTTGGTTCCGGTTATCAAAATCTGTTTTCCCATTATTTTCCCTCGAATAACCCAGCATGTCTTTTTATCCGCTGCTATTAGCTATTTATGCATTTCTCCGGTTCCACCTTCCACAACACCTTTGTGTGACAAGACTGCTGTGATTGTTCCAAAAAAGCACTTCAGATCCATTATGAATCCAAATTTTTTCACATACTCACCATCCAGTTTTGCCTTTACATCTATCTCCAACTCATCACGTCCGTTGATCTGCGCCCATCCAGTCAGTCCCGGCATTACATCATTTGCACCATACTTATCACGTTCCTCAATCAAATCATACTGATTCCACAAAGCTGGTCTTGGTCCGACAATACTCATCTTTCCCATAAGAATATTGATGATCTGCGGCAATTCATCCAGACTGCTTTTTCTTAAAAATTTCCCTACTCTTGTAATATACTGTTCCGGATCTGCCAGCATATGGGTTGGCATATCCTTTGGCGTATCAATTCTCATAGTTCTGAATTTGTAGATCATAAAGTGTGTCTTATGGATTCCAACCCTCTTTTGTTTAAATAGAATTGGTCCTTTACTGTCAATCTTAATCGCAATGCACAATATCAAAAATAACCAGGATAACAGAATTAACGCCATCGCCGATAAAAGAATGTCAATTATTCTTTTCACTCCCATATAAAGTTTCTGTGACATTGTAAATTGTCTCATCTTTTTGATTCCTTTCATGTATCTGCAATTATGCAAGCATCAGACAATAAATAGATATACCTGTACCTATCAGCATTAAAAACGCTATAAGGCTCTGATAATTCTCTAATTTCATGCTGCATCTCACTTTTTGGTTTATAAAAATGAGACTCAGTGGAAAGATTAGCGGCAAATAATATCTTGGCGATACTCCGTTAATTACCATTGATCCTACCGGTGTAAAATCCAGATATAATGCCGTCCAGACCAGACATGCTATTCCAAATATTAATACTGCATTCCATATTTTCATTATGAATATTTTTCTTTTCATCTGTGCATCATATATTTTTTCTGTCATTCCAAAATCCGTCACAAATGTAAACAACATTGTAAGCAGTACTACAAAATATCCTATTCCATTATAGATTCCACGATATGCAAAATTTGCAAGCACTTTGGAACCAATAAAATAAGATGCAAACGTTGTTCCAAGTGATTTCAGCAAAACTCCTGTATACGTCAACGGATATCCCAAAATCATAGATAGCTGACTTGTCTGGCTCGTATCTCCTCCACGGTAATCTCCTACCTCTGCTCCACTTGTAACATTACCTATTAACGGCAGTATAAAGGACGCAAACATTAATATTAATAAGACAAAGATTCCTGCTTTAAACAGATTCTTTTGTCTCCTGCTATAAAACTTGTCCTTCGGCATAAGCCAATATAATGCCAAAAATGGAATATAGACCGCCTTTGAAAAGCAACCCACAACTATAGCAAGAATAGATACCATCGTCCGTTTTGTTTGAATTTTTTCTTCACTCAGGTACTCTGTTACAAACAATGCTATGCCCAACATTAAAAGTGCTATCACAAATGCATCATATGTAAATGACGAAAAAAGAAATACCGTTGTTGGCAGCAATCCCACACACATCAATGTACGTTTTCCATACTTGCTGAAATGAATCGCACACGCAACGACAGCCGTACAAAACAGTAAATTAAAAAACTTTCCTAAAAATACAGTTACTACATAAGACAGTCCCAGCGTTCTTCCTAATCCAAGCCCTAATATCTGTGGAAGATAAGCCCTTTGTCCATATCTGAGAAATCTACCTTTTTGTGATGACAATACAACGGTATCATTTGCCTGATTAAGCCATTCTCCTATCCATTGTTCTTCCTCTAACGTGTCCCCTGTTGGTACACGCATTTCTACATTTGACATCACAGCATCACTGTACTCCATATAATTCCATACCCAGGAGTCTGTATATGCTATATTATAATGAATCTGTTCATCCCATGAATCAAATGAATGATGTGCAGATAAGATAATCACCATTCCTAATGCAACCGATACCATTGCATACATCCATTCGGGTCTTTTTCCAAAAAAAGTCCAATGAGAAACAAATAAGTAACTTAGCAACAATACTGAAAATACAAGCAGAAACTTTGCCCAGGAAAATACCGTGTGATTTACAAATATTATTGAATTTAACTTATCCGCATCTTTGTTTTCCACTGTCAATTTCAGGCTGTCAACTTTCTGATCTACCCAAACTGCAGATCTTCCAAGCAAAAACGATGCGGTATCTTCCAGTTCCATCACTTCTTTTTGTCCATACCCATCATAGAATGTCACTTCCATTCTGGAGCTGATATCCGTTTTGCTTTGATAAATCAAATAGATAGAGCTCACATATCTTCCATCAAATAAAAAATCATACGTTGTCTCTCCATCTTTATTCTCTGCCTTTTGTACTTCGCTCACCTGAAAAGTCTGCTCATATTTTTCGTTTTTAAACGAATTCCACTGTAATAATACCTGTGCTACAAATAAAGATAGGAAAAATATTACAATAATTGCAATAAAATCTCTAAGATATATTTTTTTATTTTTTAGAATTTGTTTTATCTGTTCCATTTTCCTTTTTCCTATCAAGCTGCAAAATAAATCCCATTCCTGCAAGCACAAGAATTAAGATGACTTCCCATATTTTTTCCATATTAGATTCCCTGTTTTCTGGTTCTACCGATTCTGAATAGAGTATGTTGGCACCATCTTCTGCACCCATTCCCGTATATCATCTGGTTCTTCTACCACATGCTCTTTGATTTCTTCTAACTGTTTTAAAAACTTCTCTTCATCCATCTGAATTGGTTTGCCAATATGAATTAATTTATTGGCAGTTTCCTGCATACCTTCTTCTTTCATAAGCATCTCTTCATACAGTTTTTCGCCTGGTCTTAATCCAGTAAATACAATCTGTATGTCTTCGTCTGGTTTATGTCCGGAAAGAAGTATCAGGTTTCTTGCAAGATCTACGATCTTAACCGGTTCTCCCATATCCAGGACAAAGATTTCTCCCCCTTTTGCATAGGCTCCTGCCTGTAACACAAGAGATACTGCTTCCGGTATTGTCATAAAATAACGGATAATGTCCGGGTGCGTAACGGTAACCGGTCCACCTGCTTCAATCTGCTTCTTAAATAAAGGAATCACACTTCCGTTGCTTCCAAGTACATTACCAAATCGAACCGCTACATATTCTGTCTTAGAACGATTATTGTATGTCTGAATAATCATCTCACAGATTCTCTTGGTAGCGCCCATAATATTCGTTGGGTTTACCGCCTTATCTGTAGAGATCATGACAAAACGTTTTACATTGTATTTATCTGCGGCCTGAACCACTTTCCATGTTCCTAAAACATTATTTTTGACTGCTTCATTCGGGCTGTCTTCCATCAACGGTACATGTTTATGCGCTGCCGCATGATATACGATCTCCGGACGATATTTATCAAAAATCAAATCCATGCGCTTTGTATTTCTTACGGAAGCGATCAATACGACCAGATCGAGTTCCGGGTAATTTCTTCTTAACTCCTGCTGAATATCGTATGTAGTATTTTCATAAATATCAACGATCACTAACTGTTTTGGATTGTGTGATGCGATCTGGCGGCATAACTCGCTGCCGATCGAACCACCTCCACCAGTAACCATAACTACCTTATCAGAAACATATCCCATGATGGAATCAAGATCAACTGTGATCGGATCACGTCCCAAAAGATCATTTACATCAACATCTTTTAATTTACTGATACTGACATCCCCATTTACCAACTGATACATACCAGGTAAACGTTTTAATTCACAGCCAGTCTGTTTACAAATATCTAAAATTGCCTTTGTCTCTTTTGCACTCGCTGTCGGAATTGCGATAATAATCTCATCTACAAGATACTCTTTTGCAATTTCAATAATATCATTTCTATCCCCCAGTACTTTGACACCATGCATATATTTTCCAATTTTGCTTTTATCATCATCCACAAAACCTACAATATGCATATTCACAAAGCGGCTGCCGGAAATTTCTTTGATAATTGAATTTCCTGCTTCTCCGGCACCTACTACAAGCACTCTCTTAAGATTCTTCTCATCCACTTTTTTTCCAAAAAAAGTTCTGACTGCCCGATAAGAATAGCGGCTGATAAACATAAACGCCAATAATAATGTTCCATAAATAAAATACCAGCTTCTAGGCAGCGGATACTCCTGATCTCTGTAATTCAGAAGAATCGTCACTGTATTGAGCAGCGTATCTACAATACATGCTGCTGCAAGATACAATAATTCGGTTACCCCTGCATATACCCAAAGGCTGCTATACAAACGAAATACATAAAATACAATAATCGCGATCACTAACGTTGCCGGCAATGAACTCCATACAACACCAATATAATACTTTGGTACAGCCGAAAGACTAAATTCAAATCTTACAATCAATGCCGTGATGCTTGTCAATATTACAATGCAAATATCCATCAGCACCATAAATATTCTTTTGATCCATAATGTTTTATCTAAGTTTTTCATAAGTCCGCCACTTTTCTCTATAAATTATTTTGCATATACTTCATAATGTTCTGTATTATAAATTTTACTAAATCCAATGCTATTAAAAAATTCAATATTGTCATACTCAGAATTAATAACCAGACAATTGCAGCCATAGGAATCTGTTTCCATCTGCAGCTGTTCCAGATTCTCCTGTGTAAAAGATAAACCTTCACCATAAATAACTGCAAATCTGGTATCATATTCACGAAGCTCGCCTGCCACCTGTTCCGGTGCAAGAACTCTTGGTTTTTCTACAAATTCCAACTGTTCAGCGATCTCCATGACTTCATTTGATATTTTATAACTGTTTGTGATAAATTCCAAATGCTGCGACGTATAATTTAATCCCATCCCTGCCTGGAGCAGTAAAATATATATCACTATGACAATTATTTTTTCTTTCTTAGTGGGTATGTTTATCAGATAGTCTGTCATTACAACTCCAACAACAGCTACTATGTTTAGTATTCCATAGACCATCCAATGATCTGTGTTCTGACCGCTCATTTTTAGTATGCCATTTGCAATCCCCGGCGTCATCAGAAAAAGTATACCAAAAATCTCATATATTAACAAATTTCTTTGTCTTTTTTTATTTGTGATCAATAAATAAAATATTGCCACAAAAAGGAAAAAAACATTTGTCCCCATCCCATTGTAAGAAAAATATGCATTTTTAATGTCTTCCCATAATCCGGACATATTCATACCCCTTCCTTACAAACCAGACAAGAGTCATCAGTAACATCATCATGGACACATAAAACCATCCTTTGTGATGTAACAATTGTGCCGCCGGATATAACACAATAATTAATCCTGCCTGCATTATAACCGGATGTTTTACACAATCGGATACTTTATTTTTTTCTCCTCCATACATGAAATGCAACATGCGCATCACTTGTAAAAATGCATATGGAAGAATGCAGCATTCCAACATTACACTGCCATTCCAACAGCTTCGGAATATGCCTGTCACCGGAGTTTCTACTGCTGTATATACTGGTACATAATAGATAATTTCTACAATCATTAAAAATACTGCCTGCATTTTTTCCTGCTTAAAAAAGAACTTTCCAATTTCCCAATAACAGCACATAAAAAATGGTAAAATAAATAATGGAAGTATTACTTTTATCAGCAATGCCGGATGTAATCCGGAAACACATGCAGTGACTGCGTATAGCATCTCATAAGGTGAAAATATCTTTTCCATCTGTGTGGCTGGATACTGCTCGCCAGTATATGGTTGATATATATATGCAGAATTGGTATCAATTGATGTCATTACTGTTTGTACTGTCTGCTCCATCTGTGGTTTTATGCAAGATACAGAAAACAATATTGCTATTATGGATACTACCATTGCAATTTTTACAGCCTTGTGTCCATTTTCTGATTTTCTTTTATGTTTAAAACATCCATGTATTGCTTTTTTATTTGCTAATATGGATGCCACGCATATCGTAATCGTCGCAAACATCCAAACCATACTAAGTTTTTCTAATGTACAGCCACGATATAAAAAAAGTACGGCAACACCCCAAAATATTCCAAGCATAGCAACAAATCCATTTGCATATGTGCTTGATATATTTCTCTTTTTTACACCTGCTGCTGCATCAATAAATGCACCTGCTAACCATGGTACTAAAAAGAACAAATAAATTACCAGCAATATTCCTGCTGCATTTTTCATTCATTTTCTCCTAATACTTTATCGACTTTGCGTTCTAATAAAGTTTTATATACTTTCGTTCCCTTAATATACTCCAGTTCGCCTTCTACTTTTCTCATTTGAGTTTCCATCTGATTCATTTGATTCTTTATTTCACTAAGTGCAACAAGCATTGGATTATCCTGCAGTCCAGCTTCTTTTATTGTAAATCTGATTTTTATCATTTTCAGTTGATTTTCCCAGCAATTTTGAAATATGAGCTGTGGATCTTCTGAAACAAAAATAAAATCATTATCTTTTGTTATGATTGCATTATGCTGATACTCTTTTACCTCATACTCGTCATTTTCTTTGGTTACAACTTTTACCTGAAGGTTTTTTAAAACACATGAAACGTTTAATGGATCCACTCGGATTTCTGACACTTTCTGTGTAAATTCAAGTGGAATATCCATTTTCACTCTTTTCCCGATCACATGGTTTGTAATTGCCCTACCTTCAAGATATTTTGTCCCATCATTTAAGAATACCTGCAAAAACAAATTTTCTTCCGGAAGCAATTTTTTCACATCATAGACTTCTTTTTTATATGCAATAACGCTTGAATTATATCCATCCTGACCACCATAAACATATGCATTAAACGCCTCATTCATATGATCAAATATGATCGTTTCTGAATCGGTGATATCAAAACACCCATAAATTTCCCCGAGACCGATAATATCCTTCATTGCGCTCGCATTTCTTGTATAAAATGCCAGAACTGCACGATATATAACAAATTTTATAGGAATATTCAAAGGGAATACCCATTCATAATCAATGATTTTATAAGAACCGTCTGATTCATCACGAATAATATTGTCAAATGCCATATCAATATTTAAACCCGTTGCATACTCTATCTCATCTTCAAATGCAACATTGCCAAATATCTCTTCAAATCCGTTTTCTGCCATAAACGGACCTTTCACCACTTGCACATTTTGACGTATAATCTCGTCATATATTCTTAAATAGGAAATAAATTTGGCTTCTGCCCGCTGGGCTAATGCCTCTAGCATTTCATTACACAGACTTTTTCCCTGCAAAAATTCAAAAGCCACTTCCTTTTCTGATATCATTCTGGATGGGCAAAGAAAATTGGCAGACCGGTGTTTCTCGTAATACCTCTGCATTCCTTGAATATGCTCTATACACTCCGGTGTCAATGCTTTTTTTACTACCTGTTTTTCATCTCCATCCTGAGTTATATAGGTTTCTATCTGAAATTGTTTTTGTCTCTCTTTTGTTATTTTTGAGTATATTTTTTTCAAGATGCCACCTCACATTATTTTGCCACTTCCACAAAAAAGGAGTTTGCAAAGAAATCAAATTTGTTTTCTTTTAATAGACTTGCATAAACTCTATTCTCATTAAAAAGCATCATTCTTGTATTATCAAAAGTATCCAAACCAATATTCAGATCATCTTCCTTTGGTAAATATTCGTCTGAGAAAATCTGCACTGGAAATTTATAATCAGGAAACGGATAATAAAATTCTGCATTTCTATAACCAGCATTTGCTATAATTGTTTTTAATCCTTCTTTACTGAAAGTTCTTACACTGCTTTCTGTATCAATGTACCCTTCCAGTCCATCAAAAAATTTTCCCGTGTGGTCTTCTCTGGTACCTGCCCAATATTTCAAGCCAAACTTATTTTCAATGGCGATCAGAAGCTTTCCGTCTTCTTTTAAATAAGAACTTATTCTCTTCAGGAACGCCTCAAATGGCTGTTTTGCATCTGTATAATATGCTGCATATTCTAACACTCCAATAAGTGTGATATAATCATATTTTTCCTCAAGTACTATATCATTAAAATTGCCGACCATAATTGTAAGATTATCATACTCTTTATTACGATTTGCATTGATCAATGATCGTCTCTTTGATAAATCTACACTTGTCACATGCTCTGCATTTTTACACAGAACCCCTGTAATGGCTCCGCATCCGGAACCAATTTCAAGAATTTCCGCTCCCTTTTTAAATGGATACCACTCTAATATATTTTGTCTGACAGGAGAAAAATGGTACAAAACCGGCCATCTGTCATCTTTCGCAAGTATCTTTTCTACATCTGGTTCTTCCTGAATTAAATGTAGTAAATCATCTTCAATATCACCGTCGCTATATTGATCCTGTCCACCATAATAAGTATAATCTAATATTACATTTCCAATCTGATCTTTCATAGAACCTCTTTTCCATTATAAACAAAGCCGCTTTATCAAACCGGCAGACCACGTTTATTCTTCATCAAGAATTTTCTTAATATCCTCCACAAAATCAAAGACATGGTCATTTTTTACATACAGTGGATTTGCAGCAATATGTCTTACTTCCGTCTGATATGATTTGCATATTTCTACAAGATGTTTTGCAATATTCATAGGACTTATATTGTCCAATGATATTATATTTTCATTAAAATCCTTCAAATCCTTATTCGCATATGTGTTCGTAATAGTTTTTACATCAAACACAGACATTTCCAATGGAGGATAACTCGGATGAGGGGAACACATCAATGAAATTCCTGCATATGATTCTTCCAACATGTTTGCATATTCTTCAATTGACAGTTTGCCTACAGATGTTAATTCTTTTCCATTTCCTAATGCCACTGTGCGATGCATCTCTCCTGCGGAAAGAATCTCCCACTCTTCTATATCAGGCTGCATAAATACCCATTTTTTTAATGCTGCAACTACAAGGTTGAATGCGTTTCTTTCTGTACCCGGTCTTCCATAAACAAGAATCTGTTTCTTTTTTCTAACCTGTTCTGGGATCTTTTCCAATGCATTACGTAATCCATCATTTAATACAGGGTCAAAAGCAAAACTGTGTGCAAAATGATAATGATTATTCTCAAAATATTCTTTTAGCAGCATACTATTAAAAATTGCGATCGTAGGATAATCATTTTTATAAGTAGAATCTGCAAGCAGATACTTTGTGGACCAGGAATAAAATCCCGGCTCATAATCCTGAATAAAGTAAAGGAAGGTATTGGGTTTTATTCCAAACGTGCTCTCAAAACCTACATACGCGTCCTGACAACAATACGCTGTCCACCAGCCGGTAAATAAAAAGTAATCCTTTTCAGACACCGGGATACTGCGATTAAAGCGATTGCTATATGGCACAATCTGTTTTTTGTCCTTCAGATCATCCTCCGCTTTTACAAAGGTATAATTTCCAGAATATTTTTTAATTGCCTCTTTATCCGGTTCTGCATCTGTCAAAATGATACGGGCATCATATCCAAGTGCATTCACCAATGTATCAAAAAACTTTAATGCCGTTGAAATTCCTCCAAATACATGTTCTGCATTAATAGATGGAACTAACAGATTAATCCTTCGATTTTCATAATCAGCTTTACGAAATGTAAACGGTGTAATTTCATACACATTTGTATCTAATTGCGGAAGTCCTGTTTCCCTTTTCCTTCTCAGCAGCATTTTTTCCTCCTTATCTGATTCCGCCAGAACCGCAGATGTTCGAATTTTAGGCTGACAGCAATAATAATCCAGATTTCTGTTAAAATAAGGATCTCCATTTTTACGATAATCCTTATACATTTTATCGGACAGATCAAAGTCAATTTGTGGAATCTTGCTTGCGTCACGGCTTTTTGACTCAAAATGATACAATTTTACATTTGGATCATAGATATTCACAAGTCCATGCTTGTTTGCACGTAATGCCAATTCAATATCACTTCCGCACACAATAAATTGTTCATTAAATCCACCAATTTTTTCTATTGTTTTCCTCGAAACAGCAAGACAGGCTCCTGTTACTGCACTTACATTTCTTGTTACCATAGGTGAAATAAACGGTGATCCATAATGCTGAGGGGTCATTCCTTTAAATACATGGTCAGCCCAGCCACCCATACCTATAACAACCCCTGCATGCTGTATCGTATTATCCTCATAAAGCAATAAACCGCCCACAACTCCAACGTCGCTGCGAATAGCCTTTTCTACTAATCTGGTAAGCCATTCTGGTTCAATTACTTTTACATCATTATTTAAGCATACAAAAACATCACCCTTTGCAAATTGCATGCCATAATTATTTAACTTAGACCAATTAAATTCAAATAATGCATCCTCAACACGAACATTTTCATGGCATTCTACAAGTTCCCTCAAATACGCAAATGTCTCTTCTTTTTCAGAATTGTTGTTTAACACAATTATTTCATAATGTTTATAAGTTGTTTTCTCGAATATACTGTCAATTGCAGCCCTTAACAATTCCACATGATCTTTAATTGGAATAATGATAGAAACCATCGGTTCTTCTTCCATCGGATAACGTACATCATATACAAATAAATTATCTGTTTCATGTGCTATTGCTTTTCCTGATCCATAAACCCGGTTCAAATGTTCCTGAATTGCATTTAACCCTGCTATCTGTGCATATGGTTTTGATTCCGGATTTGCTGCTGTTGAACTCGGTAAGTCTCTCCAATGATAAAGAATTTCTGCAACATGTCCGATTTTATCTGTCTTCTCTGTCATACGAAGCAATAGATCATAATCCTGACTTCCGTTAAATTCACTGCGAAAGCCACCAACTTCATCGAATAGAGATTTTTTGAACCCTACCAGATGTCCAAGATACATCTGGCTTAAGAATAAATCCGGAGACCAGTCCGGCTTGCACAGTGGATCTCTTGTTCTTCCTTTTGCATCAATGATATCCATATCACTATAAAGAATTTCCGAACCATCTTTCTTTATTTTCTGATAAAACTCATGTAATGCAGAATGAGCAAGTTCATCATCGTTATCCATCAGCAGAATGTAATCTCCGGAAGCAAGAGATGCTGCTTCATTAGTAGCACCCGAAATTCCCTGATTTTTGTCTAATAGTTTAACTTTTATTTTATTATTTGAAATAGAAAGTAAATGTTCTCTCACTTCCTGATTAGGTGAGCAATCATCCGCTATACAAATTTCCCAGTTTTTGTAATTTTGTTTTTCGATAGATTCGATTGCCTTATCCAGCCACTTCAAATCTACATTATACACTGGCATAACAATGGAGAATAAAATATCTCCACTGTAACTCTTCAGCTTAACCTTTCTTGTCCTGCCATATCCAGGCTCATAATTAATGCTATTAGAAAGTCTTTCTTTAAAAATAACAGGTCCCTGATTTTTTAAAACTTTCAAGCCCTTTTTTATTTTTTCAGGATTACTAACTCCTTCTTTCACTACTGCTGCAAGCTTACGAATTCTATTCATGGTGCTCCTCTTTATTACTTATTCCATATTATCAATCAATAATTTCTATGTCATCTACCTGATATTTTTCCCTACTCGCACATATGATACTCTACCACTGAGTCTAAATCGAAATACCCAACAGTTACTTTCTTAGATAATACCTGTATGCAACATACATCATATAATCTATGATGCACTTCCAATTCGTCTCCATTATATCCAGTACAGCCTAACTGTAATAAGTACTGTCCCTTCTGAAAAGGTAACTTCTGTCTAAATGCGACTGTCAACGTTGTTCCTGCCTTGACCAATCCCAAATCTACCCCCTCGATCAGTGAATTGGTTCCTGTTAAATCTGTTCCTTTCAAATCCCTGATTGTAAATGCAAAAATAGGGTTTAATATATCCTCATAAAAATGCACCTTAAGTTTTAATGTACATTCTTCAAATTTTGAAACTGTATTTGTTATTTTATTTTGCGCATCGAAAATTCCAAAGTCAATAATCTCTGCCTTTTTATCGCCATACTCCTGCTTATCCGGATTTAAAATCATGGATTCTTTCCATGCAACTCCTTCTATTGCTGCATGACCGTCTTCTTTTTTTGGGCTGTCTTCCATCTTTGATTCTGCCATTACCCTTTTGTAAAGATCGATCATGTCCTTTGGTTTACCCTCTGCAAGCTTTACCCCTTTATTCAAAAGGACAACTCTGTCACAGTATTTTCCAATGCTCCCCAGATCATGGCTAACAAAAAGAATGGTCTTTCCCATTTTCTTAAATTCTTCAAATTTGTGATAACATTTCGTCTGAAAAAATACATCCCCAACCGAAAGTGCTTCATCGACAATAAGGATTTCCGGCTCAATATTGATTGCAACTGCAAATGCAAGACGTACAAACATACCGCTGGAATATGTTTTGACCGGCTGATTTACAAAATCACCAATATCCGCAAAATCTAAAATATCCTGCAGCTTTTCATCTATCTCTTCTTTGGTAAAACCAATCATGGTTCCATTCAGATAAATATTTTCAATTCCGGTATATTCCATATTAAATCCGGCGCCAAGTTCTAACAACGCAGAAATACGCCCATTTACTTTGACTTCCCCATCGGTTGGATTCAAAACTCCAGTGATGATCTTTAAAATTGTAGATTTTCCTGAACCATTTGTTCCAATAATGCCAACTGTCTCTCCCTGACCAACCTGAAAAGATACATCATTCAATGCGTAATGCTCTTTTCCAAGTGGTTTTTTTGAAAATCCTAATGCATCTTTCAAGCGATCCCGGTTTCTGTCATATAATTTATATATTTTTTTTACATGTTCTACTGAAATTGCGATGTTATCCATGCAGTTACCTTTCTATAACACATCTGCAAAATGTGGCTTTAATTTTTTGAATATTTTTGTCCCGATTATGAATAATACAATTGTAAGAATCCAATAATAAATTGTCATGCCTGGTTGTTCCCAAAATCCAGCCTTATTGATCAAAGAATCCCTATATCCTGCCACAATATAATACATTGGATTTAACTTTAAAATTGTAATCAGAATAGGATTCAATTCCATCCCATCAATATTCCACATAATTGGTGTCATCCAGACACCTATCTGCAAAATAATGTTAATGATCTGTCCAAGATCTTTGAAAAATACTACTATTGCAGATGTTGCATATATCAGTCCTAATAAAAGAATCATCATCGCAAAGGTATAATATAACATTTGCAATGTATACAAATCCGGATAATACCCATAACACGCATATAAAACAATTGTAAATACAATAAAAAACAAATGCACAAACAAAGCCGATATCAATTTAATAATTGGTAAGATATCAATCTGGAATACTACCTTTTTTACCAGATAGCTATACTCCATCAGCGCATTTGTTCCGCCGCTCAGTACCTCCTGAAAGAAAAACCACGGTACAAGTCCTGCTATCAGCCACAAAACAAAAGGTGCTGTAATTCCCGATCTGAGATTAATGCCGCTTGCATGCATTCCCTTTTCAAATACAAACCAATATACCAATACTGTTACAATCGGCTGGACAAAAGCCCAGATAATTCCCAGATAGGATCCTGCAAATCTGGTTTTAAAATCATTCTTTGACAAGTCCCATATTAATTTTCGATTACTTATTATTTCTTTCAGCATATTGGCTTGTTTTATTTCCGTTGGCATGCTTTTCCTCTAACTTTCATTCTCTTAAGCTATAACTTATTTACGGTTTTTGACATATTCTGAGATTCCACTCCATACTTTATCCTTATCAGATAATGTAAGATCCGCCTCAGTCATTCCTTCCGGCATCGGCCATTCCACACCGATCTCCGGGTCTTTCCACAACAGTCCTCCCTCATCATTTGGATGATAAAAATCTGTTACCTTATAACAGAATTCTGCATAATCGGACAATACGATAAATCCATGGGCAAATCCCTTTGGAATAAAGAACTGTTTCTTATTCTCTGCAGATAAAGTTACACCAAACCATTTGCCAAATGTCTCTGAACCCTCGCGCAGATCGACTGCAACGTCAAACACCTCTCCGTTTACCACACGCACCAGCTTGTCCTGTGGATAATTAATCTGAAAATGTAATCCTCTTAATACGCCTTTTTTGGATGCAGACTGATTATCCTGTACAAATTCACAGTCAATTCCTGCCTCTTTGAAATCATTGTAATTATAAGTCTCCATGAAATATCCACGGGCATCCCCAAATACGGTCGGCTCGATCACTTTTAATCCTGCAATTCCATTGCAATTGTCTGTTACTTTTATTTTTCCCATTTTTTATACTTCCTTTTCGAATCTTTTTTATCCATAGATGAAAATAAAGACTTTATAATCCCTCTGCAATTTCCATCAGATATTTTCCATAATCTGTCTTCAATAATGGCTGTGCAAGTTTCACAAGCTGCTCTTTGTCAATGAACCCCCGCTTGTAAGCAATTTCCTCGATACAGGAGATATATAATCCCTGACGTTTCTGGAATGCTGACACGAAATCTGCCGCTGCAAGAAGCATGTCATGATTTCCGGTATCTAACCAGGCAAATCCTCTTCCCAATGTTTCAACATTTAAAGTTCCACGGTTCAGATATTCATTATTTATGCTTGTGATCTCTATCTCACCCCTTGCGGATGGTTTTACATTCTTTGCAATCTCAACTACATCATTGTCATAGAAATAGAGTCCCGGTACTGCATAGTTTGACTTCGGATTTTCCGGTTTTTCCTCGATGGACAATGCTTTTCCATTCTCATCAAATTCTACAACCCCATATTCTCTCGGGTCTCTTACATAATAGCCAAAAATGGTTGCGCCGGCTTCATTTTCTGTACGCTCAGCTGCGCTCCGAAGAACTTTTGAGAAACTCTGTCCGTAAAAAATATTGTCTCCTAATACCAATGCCACTGCATCTTTTCCAATAAATTTTTCGCCGATAATAAATGCATCAGCAAGTCCTCTTGGCTGTTCCTGTACCGCATACTCAAATCTCATTCCAAGCTGTGATCCATCCCCTAATAACTCCTCAAACACCGGCAGATCCCTTGGTGTAGAAATAATCAGTACTTCTCTGATTCCAGCAAGCATTAAAGTTGATAAAGGATAGTAAATCATTGGCTTATCATAAACCGGCATGATCTGCTTTGAAATTGCTTTTGTCAATGGGTATAAACGTGTTCCGGATCCTCCGGCTAAAATAATTCCTTTCATTTTTCATCCTCCTAAAAAATTCATTTTATTACTTTTTGGTAAAACGCAAACAAGCAGTATCATCCGACCTACGGACGGTACTGCTATTTGTGCTATTATTATTTTCCCTGATACATATCTTCATAATATTTCTGATAATCACCACTGGTAACGTTGTTCATCCAGTCTTCATGTTCTAAATACCAGGCGATGGTTTTCTTAATTCCATCCTTGAACATCGTCTCCGGTTCCCAGCCTATCTCAGCTTTTATCTTGTCAGGTGCGATTGCATATCTGCGATCGTGTCCCTTGCGATCCTCTACATATGTGATCAAATCTTTGCTTACATTTGCTTTTCTTGGATCAGTATCAGGAAGAATTTCCTGTAGAGTCTCAATGATAATATTGATAATCTCAATATTACGCTTTTCATTATGTCCGCCAATATTGTAAGACTCACCAAGCTTTCCATGTTCCTGAACCATGTCAATTCCCTTTGCATGATCATCTACATATAACCAGTCACGGATATTCAATCCATCTCCGTACACCGGTAATTTCTTTCCGTGCAAAGCATTGTTGATAATTAATGGAATCAACTTCTCCGGGAACTGATATGGTCCATAATTATTAGATGTATTCGTCACATTAGCCGGAAAATGATACGTATCAATATAAGCCTTCACTAACATATCAGAAGACGCTTTACTAGCGGAATATGGACTGTGTGGCTGATATGGAGTTGTCTCATAAAAATAGCTTTTCCCATCATCAGGAAGTGAACCATATACTTCATCTGTCGATACATGAAGGAACTTTTTACCAGTTTTAAAACTGCCATCTGGCAGCTCCCATGCTTTTTTTGCACAATTAAGCATAACTGCTGTTCCAAGAACATTTGTCTTGACAAAAACTTCCGGATTTTTAATACTTCTGTCAACATGACTTTCTGCCGCGAAATGCACAACACGGTCAATATCATTTTCTTCAAAGATCTTCATGATAGCATCCTTGTCCGTGATGTCTGCTTTAATGAAAGTGTAATTATCTCTATTTTCAATATCTTTTAAATTCTCCAGATTACCTGCATATGTCAATGCATCTACATTGATAATTCTGATTTCATTATCATATTTGCGAAACATATAATGAATGTAGTTCGATCCAATAAATCCAGCTCCTCCAGTTACCAAATAAGTTCTCATTCCGAGATCCTCCTATCATCACAATTATTTGTCATTTTACCATATTTTATATACTAAGACAAGTTTTACACATCTTAGGATTTTATTAACTATTTCAGCTCTGCCATATAAACATCCAATGCGTCTTTCCAGTCAGCCATCTGATAACCATCCGCTAATCTCATCATATAATTATCCAGAATGGAATATGCCGGTCGGTCAGCCGCTGCCGGATTCATCTGTTTATACTGTTTACTTGTTACATGATTTACCTTTGTGCTTTTTCCTGCTCTTTTGAAAATTTCCTCTGTAAAGTCTGCCCAGTTTGTATCTCCCTCGCAAGTAGCATGATACAGACCATAATTTTCCGTTCCCTCAAAATGATGGATTGCCTTTGCAAGCTCTACTGCACTTGTTGGCGATCCAAGCTGATCGCAGACAACACTCACTTCATCATGAGTCTCCGAAAGTCGCAACATTGTTTTTACAAAATTCTTTCCATCTCCATATAACCATGCTGTGCGAAAAATAAAGAAATGGTTTGAAAACTGTTGAACAAACTTCTCCCCCTCGAGCTTTGTTTTACCATAAGCACTCACCGGATTCGGTGCATCAAATTCAGTATATGGTTTTGTACCATTTCCCTCAAAAACATAATCAGTTGAAACATGAATCATTTTTGCACCTACTGCCTCTGCTGCAATACTTAAGTTTCTTGGACCCAAAGCATTGATACGATAGGCTGCATCCCACTGCTTCTCACATGCATCAACATTTGTATGGGCCGCACAGTTAATGATCACTTCCGGCTGTTCTGCACGTACAAGTGATAATACCTGCTCAATTTTTGTAATGTCAAGTGCTGTCACACCTTCCCCTTCCGCTACATCTGTATTAATAAATGTCACATCACTTCCTGCATATTCCTTATTGATCGCTCGACCAAGCTGTCCATTACATCCTGTTACCAAAATCTTTTTACTCATTCTCTTCATTCCCTCTTTCTTTTTATAAAATTGTCCATCTTTTATCACACTTCAGTTTTCTTCTTCCTGTCCTTTACGACACAGGATGTTATTATTAAAAATACTATAAATACTACTCCAAACGAAAGGGTACAACTCAGTGCCGCTCCCAACATTCCAAGACTCTTTACGAAACTCGATCCCAGAAATACTGCAAATATAAGTCCGGCTCCATATCCCAGCAACAAAAAAATCTGTTTTCCCGTAACTGTTACCACATAATAGAGACAATATACATAGGCATTCAGTCCTCCGCATATCATAATGATCACCAATTCCATTCGATATGCCCTCAGATCAACTCCATACACAAGAGATAATATTGGTATTCCCAAAAGATAAGCACCCACACATGCTGCAATCGTAAGTGCACCAATTAAAATCATCATTTTTTTCACAATGTCCGTAAACTCTTTTATATTTTCCCCTTCCCAATCTTTGGCAAGATCTGTAAGAAGTGGCCGGAATACAAAAAGGCTTAATAAATTGATCACAAATGCAGGCATAAATAAAATATTATAGCTGTTCTGAACCGTCTCATCGTAATATGTGTTAATCGCATATTTGGGTGCATTGTTCAGATAATTCATAATAAAAGATGACACAAACAATGGCCAGCATGCATTATAAATACCTAAAATCCCTCTCCATTCAAGATGCACCGGCGTTGGTTCAAAGTATTTTTTCATATGTAAATCATAAAACAGCATAATAACCAGTGACATTAATGTAAGTGTCATAGCCGCATATAACAGGTTGTCTGTTAACCATAATATAATTGTGAATGTAATCGTTGAAATTCCGCTCCGCATTAACATCTCTTTTCCGGAAATATCAATGCGTTCTCTCTGTTGGAATAGTCCACTATATACATCTGCCACAGCCTCTACCATTCGATACCCCAGAATCCAAAACACGGTAAGTGCTTCTACTCCAGTATAACCATTCACAACAATATAGCCTATCATGCAGATCAGCATAATAATACAATTTAACATTCTGCTGGTAAAATATTGATTAAATGTAAATTTATTTTTTATATCCGTCGACTGAACTGGTCTGATTTCAAATCCACCGACAGAAAACAAAAGCTGCGCTGTAGAATACGCCAATGCAAAAAATCCACCCCTGCTCGCTCCGCTAATCCGGTTAACGATAATCAACAGAAGCATAGAGGAAAGTGAATTGCAAAGACTTCCAGCCATATTCCACATAAATTTCTTCTTTGCTGTTGTTTCCTTCATTTATTTATGTTCCCTTTTTTCTTTCTCATCAATTGCAATCTTCTGTACTAATTCTTTTACTTTATTGTCCAGTTTAGAAATGTCCATAGTGAGTTGAAAACATTTGACAAGTAATATAAATATAATCAAAAGAAATATGAAATTAGTTGTGGAATATACGCCTACCAACTCTGACAACCAATCTGCAATCTGTGGAAAAATACTAAACAAAACGAGCATTATCGCAAACAATGTCCAAAAAATAGAATACTCTATCTGTAATTTTTCCTGTTTTACTTTTTTGCACATATAAAGCAATGTAAAAACAGATACGATAATCAATGTAATTCGAAATGCTATCGACATTCTTTTCTCCTTTATCCTGTCTATTTTGTAAAATCCACTTTCTTTGTATTGCGAAAGTTCTGTATTAATAATATAGAGATCAACATTCTGGCCATATATTTTGCAGCATTGACGGCATTAAGATAACTTTGTCCGGCAATTCTTTCATCCATCTTTGCCTGTATTTCTGCCACTTTTGCTCCCATTTTAATCAAATACGATACTGTATCCGGTTCCGGTCCAAAATTTATGTTGTTTGCCAATACTTCTATTAATTTTTTATTATACATACGCATTCCAGATGTCGGATCCATGATTTTTGCACCTGAAGTAAGTCTGATCGCTGTGGTGATCAATCTGCTTCCAATCATCCTTGCTGTAGCCGGTTTCTTTTCTTCAACAAATCTGGATGCGATCACAATATCATTGCCTTCTTGTATTTTCCGGATCATTGCTGCAATATATTCCGGTCTGTGCTGTCCATCTGCATCAAACTGTACTGCGCAATCATATCCCTTTTGATATGCATATTTCATACCAGTCTGAAATCCACCTGCAAGTCCTAAATTTACCGGAAGATCTATAATATTGTAATGATTTGAATGGCATATCTCAGATGTTTTATCCCTTGATCCATCATTAATCACCACATAATCATACTCTGGATAATTTTCTGTCAAATGCTTCACCACACGTTCTATATTGTCTTGTTCGTTGTATGCCGGAATGATGATCAATACTTTCATTCTTTCTCCCCATTCATGTCTTTTGCAATCTGCATAACCTTTTCAGCAGTGGCATCCCACGTGAAATATTTTACTAATCTATCATAACTTTTACATTCTGCCTGTGTTCGGTATGCATCATCTTCTATTACTTTTTCCAAATTTTTCTGAATTGATTCAACTGTATTATCTCTCATGATAATTCCATACTGTTCATCTACAAGTAACTCTTTCGCTCCCCCCTGATAGGTTGTTATCACAAAACACTTACACGCCACAGCCTCCAGGACAGAAGTTGGAAAACCTTCCGAATCCGATGGCAGGCAAAATATATCTGACGCATCCAAAATTTTAACAATATGTTCAAAATCAACTTGTCCAGTCAATATGATATACGGATCTGACATTTCTATCAATTCCTGATATAATATACCATCCCCTGCAATCATTAAATAAACTGGTGCCTGTCCTTTTTTTGTCCTGCTTATATTTATCTTTTTTACCGCTGATACAAGCTGTTTAATTCCTTTTTCCGGAATTAATCTGCCAGTAAAAGAAATTACTTTTGCTTCATTCGGAATCTCATATTCCTTCCGATAATCAATGTCAGACTCTTTTAAAATCCGCTGAAATTCTTCGATTTCAACCGCATTATATAGTGTTCCCTTTGATTTGATATGGAAATGTCCGCTCCACTCACAACAGGCTTCCGAAACTCCATAGTAATCATCACAATACTTTTTCAACAAAAATGTAAGGAAATGCTCATACCATCCCCCCACTGTGTCAAACAACTTATTATTCACACTCAGGTGGGATGTTCCATGTTCTATTACAATGGATGGAATCCCCTTACTTTTAGCAAATTTCGCACCATATAATGAATGCAGATAGAATCTCGTATTAATAATCACAAGATCATATTGATTCCTCTCGATCAGTTTTTTTACTTTTTTAAATTCTTTGTTTCTTTTGAACACCGGATATCTTCCGCCTAATAAATCGTAACATGGCAGACGATAAATCTGGATTCCTTCTTGTATTTCATCTCCTGATAAATCACCCGTATTTGATGTTACTATAGTAACTTCGTTTCCTGCAGCGATCAATTTTCTGCTCAAATACAAAGTATAACGTTCTACACCACCAACATGCGGATAATACTGTGCAGAAAAAATGCAATAATGTTTTGACATTTTTTTCACCTGTTCAATTGCTCTAATGTATTTTTTCATTATGAATAATAAACTTTTTTAATATATAACATTAAAATTCTTGATGTCAATCCAAATCCTAATATACGATATACCCTATGAACCAGACGAACTGCCGGGTTTATATCATAAGTTAACAGATATGCATATTTTTTCATTATCTCACGATCATTTTTAATTTGCTCATTCTGTTCTATCAAATATGCCTGTCCCATCCAGACTGCAAACGGATACGCTAAATACGCATAAAAAACTTTCCGATATTCTTGATCCAAATATTTTTCTGCATATTGGGTATATTCTATTATAATATTTTTCAGATCATTCACCATATAATATTTCATCTTCTGACTTGTCTGAGCTGTTTCATGGCCTTTGCGATACACATAAAATGGTTTATCATACCATTCAAACCGTTCTGCGCAAATCAGCATTCTGGCAATCCAGTCTGTATCTTCATTGCGGATTCCCTTTTTAAAATACAGATCGTGTTCCCGTATCAAAGAGGTTTTTACAAGTTTTGTCCAAACTGTAACGCTAAGCATTCCAGCTTTTATCAGATTTTCCACTGCCTCTTTTCTTTTCTTTCCCGATACAAGTGTGCGATCAAAAGAAGATGGGTTTACAGTTTTATTTTTATCCTGCCAATACACCATGTTTGCATGCATCACAACATCCGGTTCTGTCTCACTTATCACTTTTATGATATCACACAACGCATCTGGATTACTCCAATAATCATCATTGTCCATAAATGTGATGTAATCACCACTGGCTTTCTCCAATCCGACGTTTCTTGCATCTGATGTTCCACCGTTCTGTTTGTGAATCGTAACAATTCTGTCATCTTTTTGGGCATATTCATCACATATCATCGGACTATCATCCGTAGATCCATCATCTACTAACAAAATTTCGAAATTGTGATACGTCTGCGCCAATATACTTTCCACACATTGTTTCAAATATAAAGTTGAGTTGTATACCGGTATAATAATACTTATTTTCATATCTTACTTAATATCTTTTTCTTTTAATTTTTGAAAAAATATCCCTTACTCTCCCAATCCATCCTCAATCGCTTCCACGATCGCTTTTAAAGCCTCTTCCTCGTCTTCGCCCTCGCATATGAGTTCAATCTCATCTCCGGACTTGATACATGCGCCTAACACGCTTAAGACACTTTTTGCGTTTGCGATATTATCGCGGTAGCGGAACGTGATATGTGATTTAAACTGCATTGCATCCTTACATAAAATTCCCGCAGGTCTCAAATGCAGTCCTGTCGGATTTTTTATTACTACTTTCTGACTAACCATGCTGTATTACCCTCCAAATTCCAGTCCCCTGATTTTTTTATCCGTATGCCGGTCTGAATCACCATGTTATAATCAGACCAGCATTTTGGTATTCTATAACATAATTTTTGTGATCAATTCCGCCAGTTTCCTTGCTTCTTCATCGATCACTTTCTGATCTTTCCCCTCGATCATGACGCGCACCAGTGGCTCTGTTCCGGATGGGCGGATGAGAACCCTTCCCTCGCCCTTGAATTTTTTCTCAACATCTGCCACAGCATCTGCAATTTCCTGATATTCCATGAATTTTTCTTTTTTATGGTTTGGAACTTTTGCATTGACAAGAGCCTGTGGGAGCACTTCCATAATCTCAGCAAGTTCTGACAACGGTTTTCCGGTATTGACCATAACCTCTAATAAATGCAGGGCGCTTAATAATCCGTCACCGGTTGTATTATCGTCTAAGAAGATAACATGACCGGACTGCTCTCCTCCGATGTTATAGCCATTTTTTCTCATATTCTCAAGAACATAACGGTCGCCGACTTTGGTCTTTTCCACATGGATGCCCTCTTTCTGCCCCATAAGGGTAAATCCGAGGTTCGTCATGACTGTGACTACGATCGTATCTTTCTTCAAAGTTCCTTTGGACTTCATGTAGTTGCCACAGATTGCCATGATCTGATCGCCGTCCACAACATTTCCATGCTCATCCACTGCAAGCATACGGTCTGCATCACCGTCAAACGCGAGACCAACTGCTGCCTTTTCATATACAACACGCGCTTTCAGCTCATCCATATGAGTGGAGCCACAGTTGGAATTGATGTTGGTTCCATCTGGATCGGTATGGATTGCGATAAGTTCTGCCCCAAGATCTGTCAGCGTTTTGACAGATGTATAATGAGATGCACCTTCTGCACAGTCTACAACAATTTTCATGCCTTTTAGATCCACTGGAACACATTTTTCCATGAATTTCACGTATTCATCTCTCAGATCGAAGCGATAATCAATCTTTCCGACACCGGAACCGATCGGAAGTACCACGTCTTTCATGTTGTTTTTGATCAGAGCCTCAATCTCATCTTCCATCTCATCCGGAAGTTTATAACCTTCTCCATTAAAAAACTTAATTCCGTTGAATTCCATTGGATTGTGTGATGCAGAGATGACTACTCCGGCATCTACTTTGTGTTTTCTGGTGAGATACGCGATTGCAGGTGTCGGCATTACTCCAACAAAAATTGCATTTGCACCAACTGAACAGATACCTGCCATTAATGCACTTGCTAACATTCCTCCGGAAATCCTGGTATCACATCCTACAATAATGGTTGCCTGATGTTCCTGCTCTTTTGTGAGCACGTAAGCTCCTGCCTGACCTAACTTTGTTGCCAGTTCGATTGTCAATTCTGAGCCCGCCACACCACGGACACCGTCTGTTCCAAACATTCTTGCCATGTTACTATTCCTCTCTTTGTTCCTGATTTTATAGATATCTGTGAAACTGGTTATCAGCTTCTTTCAATCATCCAATATTTTTTCAAATTTTTACGGTTTATAATTCATTATTTCTGTTCCGCTTGTTTCAAAATCTACTACCGGTCAATTACCTTTTTAGAAGTTGACGTATTTTCCAGTTCCTCGTCTGTATTATCAGCAGAAGCAGATGTATCAGATGCACTTTCAATGGTAACCGCTGCATAAGTATCCGCATAGCTGACCATATCCTCATCCAGTGCAAATGTGATCAGTACATTATGTGCACCCAGCTTCAGATCAGTCAGATCGATACTGCCGGAAATCGTCTTTTCATCCAGTGCATCGATCACACTGCTCCTTCCAGACACTGTGAGAGCAATGTTGTCTTCCTCATACTGTACTTTTTCATCTGAGTCAAGTCCGATCACCTGAAGATTTGTCACCGGGATCTGCAGAGTCTTTGTCTTCACTGCCTCCACAACAACCGTAACATCGATCTTTGAGTCCGAACTGATCACCAAAGCAGTACCCGAAGGAAGATATGTGGAAATATCCACGGTCTTTTCAATATCCGAAGATGCGTCTGTAAGGTCTAACACTTCTTCCGGAATTGTGATCTTATTAATGGTATTTAAAATAGCCGCCTCGCCTTTAATACGTACTTTCTGTGGCGTATAGGTGATATTCCCTGCCTGGTATCCATCTGCCGGAGTTCCGGTTGTCAGGAATTCCAGTTCCACATCTTTCGTATTCAGGATCTGTGCACTGATATTGACTGTGCTCACACTCAGCGTAAGCTTTGTCGTATCCACAACCTCTCCCTGTGCATCATAAAATACAGGTGTTACACGGTCTGTGATATCCGTTGACATGCCATCTACATTAATAGTCGCCACAACAGTATCGATCTGATTTACCACAGAAGCCGGACCAGATACTTTCATAACGTTCGCATCTGTGATCTCAACATCACCAAGCGCACATCCCGACGCAACTGTACCGGTTGTGTTTGTCTTGATTGGGAACTGCTTAGAAGCAGAATCCTCCAGTTCAAGCTCCAGATACAGATCTTTGCTGGTAATATTAATACTGCTGCTGTTACGGTTACAAGTCACGACAACCGGCACACGGTAAGTCCCTGTTTTCTCATCATATTCAATTTTCTGTGCATCCGCCGTTGCCGTAAAGTTCGCATTGGTAAGTGTATTATGCACAGAGCGTTTTGCATACACGCTGAACGTGATCGTATTCTTTCCATCCAGATAATCAGCCCATTTTCCCATGGAGGTAATATAAGATTTATTTTCCAGTGAGACACTGGTTGTATAAGGTTTTGAGTTGCTCGGATCATCAATATTCACGACTACGATCCACAAAACAACAGCAAACAAAACAGCAAGGATCTTAAGGCCAAAGTTATTCATTACTTTCTTTCCGAATTTTTGTAACATCTTTCAGCCTCCTTCTCCATGATTTCACTTTCGAAGTGTCCTGCTCACGTTTCTGAATGTAAGCCAGTTTATTTTTTAAGAATTCTGCATCTACATTCCGGTAAAGTTCACCGTCTAATGCAATGGATACTTTTCCGGTCTCCTCAGATACTACAATCGTAAGGGAATCGCTCACCTCACTGATACCGACTGCCGCACGGTGTCTTGTTCCAAGATCCTTGCTCAGGCTTAAGGAGTCTGTCAGCGGAAGATAGCAGGTGGCAGAAACAACTCTGTCTCCCCTCACAATGACTGCTCCATCATGCAGCGGTGTGTTTTTTTCAAAAATATTGATCAGAAGCTGGCTGGTCAGGATACCATCTACGGCAATCCCTGTCCTCTCATACTCCGTCAGAACGATTTCATCTTCCACTACGATGAGTGCTCCTGTTTTTACTTTTCCCATCTCATAGCAGGCTTTCACCAGCTCTGTGATAGTCTTGTCGGAAAACTTTCCATTCTCCACTTTGTTGAAATCAAAATTAAAAAGATTCACCAAAATATTCTTCCGTCCGAGATTTTCCAGTGCCTTGCGCATCTCCGGCTGGAAGATCACGACCACAGCGATCATTGCCACGTTAAACAGTTTATCAGCGATCCAGACGATCGTATTCATTTCAAATAAAACTGCAAGCAAAACAAAGGCAAGGATCACAAGGATTCCACGGAGAAGCATCCACGCTCTCGTATCTTTGATCCAAACCAGCATATAATAGATCAGAACTGAAATGATAATGATCTCTATAATATCTGTGAGGGACATCTGAAGGGTCAGGTAAGACACCGCTTTTTCCCAAAACGTCCGCAATATTACGCCTAAATTCTGCACCGGCTCCACTTCCTTTTAATCTAATAAATTTTCGTCTATGTCCATCTCTTCTGCAAATTTCTTCTTGTTCAAACGTTCCTTCTCGCTTTTTCCGTTAAAACGTTTGATCTGTTTATCTTTCTCCGTCACCAGAGATTTTGGAACTGCTTTTACATAATAATAGTAATCATCATCCTCGAACTGGAGGCGTTCCGTTCTGGAGTAATCCAGATTAAAAAACAGAAACTGGATGATCATGGCAATCACACCGGAGATCACGCTTCCAATGATCACACCGACAATTTTGTCTGAAATCCCAAGTAAAATGTATCCTGCTGTCAGTCCGATTGCTTCAAATAAAATACCGGATGCCCATGCAACCGTCCATGAATGCTCAATGTCAAGCTTTCTCACCACATAGACAATGAGTGTCGTAATGATAAAAATGCCAAGAACAAGGTACATCTCCTTATTTCCAATCAGCTGGTTCAATGCCACTACTACTTTTGATACCGAAGAATCCGTCTCTTCCGCTGCATCACTCAATGCGCTTGCATTCTCGCTCACTCCATGGATAAAGAAATAGATCACAGTACCGCAGGCAACAGACACTACAGAATACGCCTCACTCAGCAGTCCGGAGCCAACCGGTACCGCATAAGGAATATGCAGTTTAAAGCAGACCGGTGTCAGTACCGCATTGATACCACTCTTTGGGGAAAAACGGAAATAAATAAAATAGATGATTGCAAACATGAGAAGTCCTACCAGACATACCTCAATGGATAATGCATACAGATCCGCCAAAACGACCAACGCAGCAATTGCGATCAGTCCATTGACCGGAAGCATGGAACACACAAGTGCAAGAATGACTGCAACCGGTGTCTTGCTGACCAGTTTCATATATCCAATACTGTTGTTGATCATAAGGAATGTAAACAATGCAAGTACAAACCGGATCGCCGGTTTCACATACATTTCATTTTTTCCGTAAAAACGGATCAATTTCTCTTTCAATTCTAATAAGGTTGTCATTTTAGCCTCCCGCCGTTTGTTTTACTCCTGATTTTCCTGCTCCCGGCAGTGTTCAGTGATTATTCCCAGTCTTTATTCTCAGACATTTTCAGCTTGTCTTCCCTCTCGTATAACTGATTCAGCTTCTTCAGATTGCCATAATACTTCTTTACCTCACGGCGTCCCTTTGTATATCTTCTATTATAAACAAAATACGTGACCGCCATGTAAGCAATCATAAACACAATATACTTTACCAGCACGGATGTCAGCAGTTTCTGAATATCCATTGCATTCAGGCTCTCCATTAACTGGTTCATGGAATAAATGCCCCATGTCACAAGGATCAGCGCAAAGCCAATCGTTCCTGACACAAAGCTTCCAAGCATACGCAGCGAAACATAATCTTTTCTTGCATACTGTGTCATCGGCTTACATTCTTTTCCCTGATCGGTGTCAAATATCGCCATTTTTATCATATGATGTAAACGTTCTTCGTTAACCATGCAGATTTCCTTCCTGTCTGTCACACAATGTATCTACTATAAAATAAACCCATCTCATTTTCTGAAAAAGTACATTCTTCACGCAATTATGCATTCTTATTCATCATTATAACACAGTAGGCGGTATTTTCAAACAAAAAAAAGCAGATGCGACCTTTCTACGTTTCTATCTATAGAAATAACGTAGCTACGCGCCCTGCTTTTTTATAAATTCTGTCCTTATTTTCAGATATGTGACATTCTGTTCCCGGTTTTATCTCAGGAATCTCATCTTATCCCCTTCATCACGCTCTCCGCCCGATCTCTGCTGCATTGGACGTGGTCTGTTCAAAGCACTCTGCAGATTATTTGCCATGGCAGCTTTACACTTATCGCAAAAGCGTCCGCTTGTGATCGGTCTGCCACAGTGTTCACACAACACACCATCTAAAGAAGCTTCTGAGAGAATCAGTCTCTCCTCTTTCACCCACTGTTTGATCTGTTTCACAGAAACATCCATATCCTCTGCCACCTGACTGATGGATGCCTGTGGATGTTCATCGATATAATCTTTCACGCTGCTAAATTTCTTCTCAAGCTTTGCCCTGCATTCAGGGCAAAGCTGTGCGCCACTCATATAATTGAAGAGTTTTCCACAGCCCTTACAATTTCTTACATCCATAGCATATTCCTCCTAAAATCCCTCGCCGATACTGATACATAGGAAATAAATCTCATCCACCCCTGCCTGCAAAAGTACCTCTGCCACTGCATCGATCGTGCTTCCCGTCGTATAGATATCATCTACAATTAATATTTTCCTATATTTTACTATATTTGGTACTAACTGGAAAGCTTTTTTTAGATTTATCTTCCGTTCGACATCATTTAATTCTTTTTGCGGCGTGGTATTCCGGATTCGTTTTACCATGCGTTTTTCCACCGGAAGATTCACTTTTTCTCCCAGAGTCCGCGCAAATACGGCTGCCTGATTATACCCTCTCCCCTTTTCCTTCCAGCGGTACATGGGAACGGGTACAATTGCTTCGATCTGTTTTCTCCGGATCCAGTCTCCATAGATGCGCACTGCTTCTTTCGCATAAAAATCTGCATATTCGCGTTTATTACTATATTTAAAACGGTACATGGACTGGCGGATTTCTCCCTGATAAACAAAAACTGCTTTCCCCTGGGAAAAATAGTGTTTTTTCCTCATGCAGTCTGTGCAGTATTCCCTCCTCTGGTCTTCTAATGGCTTGCCACATTTTTTGCAGGACGGTTCCCCGATACAGACCACTTTCTTCCTGCAGTCTTCACAGGTATCTTTTCCAACATGTATCACCTCATCACAGACAGGGCATCTGGGAGGAAATACAATGTTGAATAACCCCTCTTTTATTTTCATAAAATCCTTTCTAAAAATCTCTCCGTTTTCAATCCTAACACTTTTCCGTTCTGCATACTATAAAGGTTTTCTTAAGATTTCAAATCTTTTTCTTATGATCCTCACCGAAAAAAGGAATGTCCTTTACACATTTTTTCTCAAATTCCGGTTGACGAATCCTGTATGAGTGATTATAATTCAATCATTAAAAGCATTAATGCTTTAAAGCATTAAAGGCTATGATCAATGATAAGGAGAATGAATATGAAAAAGATGAACAAAATACTCTCTGTCATGATGGCAGCTGCAATGACAGTTTCCATGACAGCATGCGGCGGCGATACAGCCTCCGACAATACCTCTGCATCTGCTGACAATTCAGCAGCAGCAACAGAATCCGCTGCAACAGGCAGTACCGATGGTCAGAAATATACGATCGGTATTTTACAGCAGTTAGAGCACCCTGCTCTTGACGCTGCTTCCCAGGGCTTTGAAGACGCACTGACAGAGCTGCTCGGTGCAGATAATGTAACATTTGACCTTCAGAACGCACAGGGCGAGCAGGCAAACTGTGCTACCATTGCAAACAATTTTGTTGCCGGCAACTATGATCTGATCCTTGCAAACGCAACCACTGCTTTACAGTGTTCTGCCGCTGCTACAAGCACGATCCCGATCCTTGGAACTTCTGTCACAGATTATGCAACTGCCCTTGAGATCGACGACTGGACAGGTTCTACCGGAAGAAATATCTCCGGAACTTCCGATCTTGCTCCTTTAGATGAGCAGGAAGCCATGATCAAAGAATTATTCCCGGATGTAAAAACAGTCGGTATCCTTTACTGTTCCGCAGAGCCAAACTCCAAGTATCAGGCTACCCAGATCGAGGCTGCTTTAGATGCTGACGGCATTGCGTACAAAGAATATACTGCTTCTGATTCCAATGATATCACCTCTGTGGTACAGACAGCAGTTTCCGAAGTAGATGTTATTTATATTCCAACAGACAACACAATGGCAAACAACACGGAAACCATCAATAACATCGCTCTTCCGGCAGGTATTCCGATCATTGCCGGTGAGGAAGGTATCTGTTCCGGATGTGGTGTTGCAACGCTTTCTATCAGCTACTATGATATTGGATACACAGCAGGTCAGATGGCTTATGATATCCTTGTAAACGGCGCTGATATCACAACGATGGAGATTAAGACTGCACCACAGGTAACAAAAGAATACAATGCAGATATTTGTTCCCAGCTTGGAATCACACCTCCTGATGATTATGTTGCAATTGAAACAGAATAATGTTACTGCCGAGCAAACATTAACAGAATAATCTTTCATCAGTGCAACAAGTTAAAGCTTTAAATCGTTTTAGTATTATGTTATAATATGCCTGCGGTATTTCGTCCCAACAAATACCGCAGGTATTTTATGCTGTGGGTATTTTGTTCTGCAAGCAATTGATTTCATGAATATTGTTTTATATTTGTAGATGATTTTTGCACCAAATAGTTCCGCACAGGCATTTTATAAAAAAATAAGGAGAGATTTCTTATGACGATGATGTTAACAACTTATTTAGCTTCCCTGAGCCCGCTGGCATTGCTCCGTTCCCTGCCGGGCGCATGCGCACAGGGACTCATCTGGGGACTCCTTGCACTCGGAGTCTACATTACTTACAAATTATTGGATTTTGCCGATCTGACCGTTGACGGTTCCATGGCGACCGGAGGTGCAGTCGCCGTTATGCTGATCCGCGCAGGCATGAACCCATGGCTTGCTCTTATCTTTGCTTTTCTTGCAGGAATGGCCGCCGGATTTATCACCGGAATGTTACATACCGCACTTGGAATCCCGGGAATCCTTGCAAGTATCCTGACGCAGATTTCACTTTACTCTATCAACTTAAATATTCTCGGAAGTTCCAATCAGGCTGTCAGCGTTGACAAATACAGCCTTGTTGTTTCACTCCGTTATATTTCAGACTCAACCGCAAGCAAAGTCCGTATGTTTACGACCTGTATCCTCTTCTGCGTTGTACTCGTTGCCATTCTCTACTGGTATTTCGGAACAGAGCAGGGACATGCGATCCGTGCAACCGGCTGTAACCGGCAGATGGCAAGAGCGCAGGGAATCAACACTGATTTTCATACCGTACTTGCACTGATGATCTCTAACGGTCTTGTAGGACTTTCCGGTGGACTTTACGCCCAGTATCAGGGAGCAGCGGATGTCAATATGGGACGTGGTGCGATCGTTATCGGACTTGCTGCTGTTATCATTGGCGATGTCCTCTTTGGAAAAATGTGTGCCGGCAAAAAAATTGCATTTGCTTACACACTGCTCTCCGTCATTGCCGGAGCCATCCTGTACTACCTTGTTTTAAGTGTTGTTTTATGGTTGAAATTCCCATCCGACGACCTGAAATTATTCTCTGCAATTGTAGTAGCTATCTTCCTTTCAATTCCGTATCTGAAAGCGAAACATAGCAGGAAAGGAGTGGCAAAATAATGGCTGAAATGTTAAAAATCGATCATATCTGCAAAACATTTAACGCTGGTACGATCAATGAAAAAGTTGCTTTAAACGGAGTTGATCTGACATTAGAAGATGGCGATTTTGTCACTGTTATCGGTGGTAACGGTGCAGGAAAATCCACAACTTTAAACGCTGTCGCAGGTGTCTGGCCAGTGGATTCCGGTAAAATATTTATTGGTGGTGATGATGTCACAAAATTATCCGAATACAAGCGTGCCAAATATTTAGGCCGTGTCTTTCAGGATCCTATGACCGGAACTGCAACCACCATGTCCATCGAGGAAAATATGGCAATTGCAGCCCGCCGTGGCAGAAAGCGTGGGTTAAGCTGGGGAATCACGAAGGCAGAACGCGACACCTACCGGGAAATGTTAAAAACATTGGATTTAGGTCTTGAAGATCGTCTCACCAGCAAAGTCGGACTGCTTTCCGGCGGACAGCGTCAGGCAATCACACTGTTGATGGCTTCCATCCAGAAACCAAAACTTTTACTGTTAGATGAGCATACTGCTGCCCTTGATCCGAAAACAGCTGCAAAAGTGCTTGAGATTTCCGACAAGATCATCTCTGACAATCATCTGACTGCTATGATGGTAACACACAATATGAAGGATGCTATTGTGCACGGAAATCGCCTGATCATGATGCACGAAGGAAAAGTCATTTTAAATATTTCCGGGGAAGAAAAGAAGAAACTGACGGTTGAAGATCTGCTGCACCAATTTGAAAAAGTCAGCGGGCAGGAATTTGCTAACGACAAGGCATTATTGTCATAACCGGAGTTTAACTTACCGTGGAGCAGCAGATTTTGTGGTGCTTTTATAAGTTGTGAAGGGCAGATATAAGCGTCCTCTCACAAGTCATAATTTTATAGGTTTATGAAAAGAAAAACGGTACAGACGAAATATGATGTTCCTGT
>ERZ1034946.38-NODE-38-length-133611-cov-24.883719_pt1 | contig 133611 bp, 109 predicted proteins | sample MGYA00520591_ERZ1034946 | MGnify/ENA primary metagenome ERZ1034946 (study PRJEB33766, sample SAMN09781753) | gut metagenome | biome: gut microbiome | host: Homo sapiens | place: Madagascar | study: EMG produced TPA metagenomics assembly of the PRJNA485056 data...
GTTTTAATATTAGAATTGCGCCGGAAACACATAAAAAGTTAGTGATTCATGCGACCGCTTGTCAGATGTCCTTAAATGAATATGTGAAAGAAACACTGGAAAAGGCTGTAATGTAAAAACTTCACTCCGGGGTTGACAAACCCCTCATTTTTGCATATCTTATTTAGTAGGAATTAACACATCATATCAAAGGCATAGAACAGGAAAAGTACTTTTCCGCAAGGTGTCAGAGAGAGGCTGCAAATGCTGTGAGCAGCTTTCACCGGAAGAAAAGGAAGTGCGCCTGTGAGCTGATCCGGGGAATGGGACGGTAAGTCAGTATCCGGATCCGGTGAGCATCCGTTATGTGCATGGCGTCATAGGCGTCTGAGGGAAGGGCATTGTCCCTTAAGTAGAGTGGAACCGCGGATAAATTCGTCTCTAAGATGAAATTTATGCGCGGATTTTTTATTTTGGAAATGTTGTCTGAAAAGTTGATAGATATTGGCGAGGTGAGAACATGGGCATCATCAAAAATCTAAAAGAAGAAGTCCGTATTATCAAGGAACGTGACCCGGCGATCCATTCCTCCATGGAGGTACTGTTGTATCCCAGTTTTAAGGTTATGATCCATTACCGCCTGGCGCATAAGCTGTACCAGAGCGGACACTATTTCTGGGCGAGATATATTTCCCAGCGAGGGGTGCGCAAGACGGGAATCGAGATCCATCCCGGTGCACAGATCGGCAAGGGATTTTTCATTGACCATGGCAACGGCGTCATCATCGGTGAGACGACGATCATCGGCGATAACGTGACCCTGTATCAGGGTGTCACCTTAGGAGGTACCGGTAAAGAGCACGGCAAGCGTCATCCGACGATCGGCAATAATGTTATGATCAGTGCGGGAGCGAAAGTACTGGGGTCGTTCACCATCGGAGATAATTCCAAGATTGGTGCCGGTAGCGTGGTCTTAAGCGAAGTGCCGCCCGGATCTACCGTCGTGGGCGTACCGGGACGCGTGGTAAAGCGCAATAATGCAAGCCTGCCGCAGGAGACCATGAACCAGACAGACCTTCCTGATCCGGTCAGAGAGGACATCACGGTATTACAGCGTGAGAATTCTGAGCTGACGAATCGCGTATTGGAAATGGAAGACGAATTAAAGCAGCTGCGCAGATTCGTGGTGATGAGTGCGGAAGCGCCGGCACATGCGGAGACAGAGACGAAATAAGCTGCTGATCCCGGTCACTGATTCTGACGATCGAAAGTGGATGTCAAAACAGGGAAAACCGGAATCTAAGGAATGAAGGTCAAAAGCTGATAAGCGTTTAAGCAAAATTACAAGAATTACAACAGGAAAGGATACTTTTATGAGCATCAAAATTTATAACACCTTAAGCAAACAAAAAGAAGAATTCAAGCCCTTAGAGCCGGGCAAAGTGAAAATGTATGTCTGCGGTCCTACCGTGTATAACCTGATCCATATCGGCAATGCACGTCCTATGATCGTATTCGATACGGTGCGCCGTTACATGGAATACAAGGGCTATGAAGTAAATTATGTTTCGAATTTCACAGATGTCGATGACAAGATCATCAAAAAGGCCAACGAAGAGGGCGTGGAACCCAGCGTGATCTCCGAGCGTTATATCGCGGAGTGTAAGAAAGACATGGAAGGTATGAACATCAAGCCTGCCACCAGGAACCCCAAGGCAACAGAGGAAATTGGCGGCATGTTAGATATGATCCAGACACTGATCGATAAAAAGCATGCGTATCCCGCAGCGGACGGTACCGTATATTTCCGCACCAGAAGCTTCAAGGGCTACGGCAAGCTGTCCCACAAAAATCTGGATGATCTGCAGGGCGGTAACCGTTCCCTGTTAGTCTCCGGTGAGGATCAGAAGGAAGATCCTCTGGATTTCGTATTGTGGAAACCGAAAAAGGAAGGCGAGCCCTATTGGGATTCCTGTTGGTGTCAGGGACGTCCCGGCTGGCATATTGAGTGCTCCGTTATGAGCAAACGTTATCTGGGTGACGAGATCGACATCCATGCCGGCGGAGAGGATCTGATCTTCCCTCATCATGAGAATGAGATTGCACAGTCCGAGGCTGCCAATGACAAGCCGTTTGCAAAATACTGGATGCACAATGCATTTCTGAACATTGACAACCGTAAGATGTCCAAGTCTCTGGGCAACTTCTTTACCGTGCGTGAGATCTCCGAAAAATATGATCTGCAGGTACTTCGTTTCTTCATGCTGTCCGCACATTACAGAAGCCCGTTGAACTTCAGCGCCGATCTGATGGAGGCTGCAAAGAACGGCTATGAGAGAATCGTCACCAGTGTGGACAATCTGAAGTTTTTACTGGAGAAGGCAGCAGATACGCCCATGACCGAGGAAGAGAAAAAACTCCTTGCCGAGGCACAGGGATATGAGACAAAATTTGATGAAGCCATGGATGACGACTTCAATACCGCAGATGCACTGGCAGCTATTTTCGAACTTGTAAAATTCGTCAACTCCAACGCAAAAGCTGACAGCAGCAAGGAATTTTTAGAGGCTCTGAAGCAGGAGATCGTAACCTTATCCGATATCTGCGGATTGATCGTGGATAAGAAGGCTGAGATGCTTGACAGCGATATCGAGGCACTGATCGAGGAGCGTCAGGCAGCCAGAAAGGCGAAGAATTTCGCAAGAGCCGACGAGATCCGTGACGAACTGTTAGCCAAAGGCATTGTACTGGAAGATACCAGAGAGGGTGTAAAATGGAAGAGAGCATAACTCTCCTTACGAAGATTAAGGAAACGTTTGCCTGTGAAGGGCAGGATGTCAGAGCATATTCGCCCCTGACGCTGGCGTACATCGGTGACGGCATCTATGAGCTTGTGATCCGCAGCATCGTGGTGGAGCGCGCCAACCGTTCGGCAAATGATCTGCACAAAAAGACGACACGCTATGTAAAAGCACCGGCGCAGTCTGCCATGATCGAAGCCCTGCTCCCGGAACTGACGGAGGAAGAAGAGGCAGTATACCGCAGAGGGCGCAATGCCAAATCCTACACCACGGCAAAAAATGCGTCTGTGGCGGATTACCGCAGAGCCACCGGATTTGAGGCACTGATGGGCTATCTGTATCTGACCGGACAGACGGACAGGATGCTGACACTGATCAAGGACGGCATCCGTCTGGCGGGGTTGGAGATCTAAGTGCTACAAGAGATAGAAGCTTGGAAACGCGCAAGGTGAATAAAACCGCTATGTAAAGTGTAAAACTTAGAAAAGAAAGGACAAACATGGGATATCAGGAATTTACCATAGAAGGCAGAAATGCCGTGATCGAGGCCTATCGTTCGGGCAAACCCATAGACAAGCTGTTTATCTTGGACGGCTGTCAGGATGGCCCGATGATGACCATCAAACGAGAAGCAAAAAAACATGATACATTAGTAAAATATGTGACCAAGGAGCGCCTGGATCAGTTATCCGAGACCGGAAAACACCAGGGGGTTATCGCGTATGCCGCTGCTTATGAGTATGCGGAGGTGGAGGATATTCTGGAAGCTGCCAGAAAAAAGGGCGAGCCGCCATTTATCTTCCTGCTGGATAATATCGAGGATCCGCATAATCTGGGAGCCATCATCCGTACTGCCAACCTGGCAGGGGCACACGGTGTCATCATTCCGAAAAACCGTGCCGCAGGACTGACAGCGACGGTAGCCAGAACTTCCGCCGGAGCACTGAATTATACTCCGGTAGCCAAGGTCACCAATCTGGCAAAGACGATCGAGGATCTGAAAAAAGAAGGTCTGTGGTTCGTATGCGCGGATATGGGCGGCACCACCATGTATGATCTGGATCTGAAGGGACCCATCGGTCTGGTCATTGGAAACGAGGGCGAGGGCGTAGGCCGCCTGGTGAAGGAAAAATGTGACATGATAGCGTCCATTCCCATGAAGGGAGACATTGATTCCTTAAATGCTTCCGTGGCAGCGGGCGTACTGGCTTATGAAATCGTGCGCCAAAGACTGCAAGGGTAGTCATGTCTGGCACATGTCGCGGCAGATAAACCTGTGAATCAGCTGGCTATCAGCAAATAAGCAGGGAACGGCAGAATGGGAGAAAAGCGCATGACAGAGCATTCCAAATATGAAGAGATGACGGATGAAGAACTTATTGACCAGCTGCGCGAAGGCGACAGACAGGTCATGGACTATATCTGTGACAAGTATAAAAATCTGGTACGCAGCAAGGCAAAGTCCATGTACATTCTGGGCGGAGACAGTGAGGATCTGATCCAGGAAGGCATGATCGGTCTGTTCAAGGCGGTGCGTGATTACGACTGCGGCAGAGATGCCAGCTTTTATACGTTTGCAGATCTATGTATCAGCAGGCAGATGTATACGGCGGTGCAGGCATCCCAACGTCTGAAGCATGCGCCGCTAAACAGTTATGTATCGCTGGACAGCCCCGGCAGAACAGAGGAAGACAGGGATAAGGAAGCACAGACTTTGGCGGGACTGTTGTCCGGCAGGACGGGAGGTAATCCGGAGGAACTTTTCCTGGACAAGGAGAGGGTGGCTTATCTGGAAGAACAGATCGCCAAGGAACTGAGTGAACTGGAAAATCAGGTGCTGGATCTCTATATCACGGGAATGAGTTATACGCAGATCGCAAAGGTGCTCGGACGAAGTGACAAGGCAACGGAAAATGCACTCACCAGAGCCAAACAGAAGATCCGAGGAATGCTGAAAAAGGAATCGAAATCTTAGACGAATCATATTTTAGAATTATTTAATAGATTTTTATGTGCGGTTAGTGATAACATACTAGTCAGATGTTTCGCTGAGAAAGGCACAGGGATATCATGGAAAAATTTAGTGTAAAAAAGCCGTTTACGATCCTGGTGATGGTCGTAGCCATCATTATGCTGGGATTTGTAAGTTTATCGGGAATGACAACGGATCTGCTGCCGGAGATGAGCCTGCCGTATATGCTGGTGATCACGACTTATCCTGGAGCCAGTCCGGAGAAAGTGGAGTCCAGTGTGTGCGAACCTATGGAAAGCGCATTGGGCTCCATTTCCGGCGTAAAGAATGTGTACAGTATGTCGTACGAAAATTACGGCATCGTGGAACTGGAATTTGCGGACGGTACGGATATGGATTCGGCCATGGTAAAAGTATCCAGTGCGCTGGACAGCGTGGAATCGGCGCTGCCGGACGAATGCGGTTCGCCGAATATCATGGAGATCAGCATGGATATGATGGCTTCCGTATATCTGGCAGCATCCTATGACGGGAAAGATATGCAGGAGACTTCGCGGTTCGTGGAAGATACCGTGATCCCTTATCTGGAGAGACAGGAGGGTGTGACCAGTATCTCTGACATCGGTATCGTGGAGAATTCGATCTCTGTGGATCTGAATCAGGAGAAAATTGACGCCCTGAATGAGAAAATACTGGCGAAGACCAATGATGCGTTTGCGGATGCAGTGGAACAACTGGAGGATGCAAAACAGCAGTTGAAAGATTCGGAACAGAAACTGGCAGATAGCGAGCAGGAGCTGGTGGACGGTCAGAAGGATATTGATGAAGGCCGGACGAAGCTTGATGATGCGCAGAAGGAACTGGACGAGCAGAAGGATAAGCTGGAAGATGCCAAGAATGAACTGAACAGTCAGAAGGCGGATACGGAAAATAAGCTGGCAACCGCAAGTCAGGCTCTGGATCAGCTGAATGCTTTGCAAACGGATCTGCTGACATTGCAGGCGCAGGAAGCAGCGTTAAAGGTAACAATCAGCCAGATTGAGAAAACGGCAAAGGATGCAAATACTACGCCAGAGGCCATGGCAGCCGGACTTGGAACTGTGATAAGTTATTTGCAATCTCAGGCGGCAAGCGGACTAAAAAATTCAGACTATACGACTGTTAAGTCAGCATTGGCAGGACGGGGCATTGATATAGAAAAACAGCTTGGTATTGTGGACGAAACGGCCTGGAACGCTTTGACCCAGGAACAATGGGATGCAATACTGAAGCAGACCGCAGACGGCTATCAGAAGCAAAAAGATATGTTGGACAGCTATGACGATTATGTATCTTCCCTGAATAGCTTACAGATCGAAAAAGCCGGAGTGCAGGCAGCAGTCTCGGCGGCAGAGGCAGAACTGAAAAAGAGCGGTGTTTCCTATACCGATATTGAGAAGGCCAAGATCGAGGCGGCAGCAGGATTTGGTGCAGCTTCCGCACAGATCGCTTCCGGGCAGAGCGCGCTGAATTCCGCACAGACGACCCTGGATTCCAACAAGGACAGCATGGATTCTGCACAGGACCAGATCACGGAAGGCTGGGATTCCATCGCGGATGCCAGAGAGCAGCTGAAAGACGGATGGGATCAATATAATACTTCCCTTGAGAATTTTGAGGTTCAGAAGGCGGAGGCACTTCGTTCGGCGAATGCAGATCAGTTAGTGAATATGCAGACACTGTCACAGTTGATCTATGCACAGAACTTTGCCATGCCTGCGGGATACATAGATGATGCGGAGGACAATTCCTGGCTGTTGAAGATCGGCAGCAACTATGCAAGCGTGGAGGAATTGTCAAATATCGTACTTACTAATATAGAAGATATCGGAGATGTGCGCCTGTGCGATGTGGCGGATATCACGGTGATCGATAATGCGGATGACAGCTATGCAAAAGTCAACGGACAGAGTGCGGTAGTGTTGTCCGTGTTCAAGAGCTCTACAGCCGGAACAAATGAAGTAAGTAAGAACGTCACGGCAGCCGTACAGGATCTGGAAGAACAGTATCCGGGACTTTCCGTGCTGACCCTGATGGATCAGGGCGACTATATTACGCTGATCATCAAGGGCGTATTACAGAGCATGATCGTGGGTGCGGCACTGGCCATACTGATTCTGGCTCTTTTCCTGAAAGATGTAAAGCCGACAATCGTCGTAGCAGTCAGCATTCCGCTGTCTGTTCTGACGGCACTGGTTTTGATGTATTTTACAGATATCTCCCTGAACATAATGTCATTGTCCGGACTGTCTCTCGGCATCGGTATGCTGGTAGATAACTCCATCGTTGTCATAGAGAATATCTACCGTCTGCGATCCAAGGGTGTCAGCGCGGCGAGAGCGGCAGTCCAGGGGACGAGACAGGTGGCAGGTGCAATCATCGCATCTACCCTGACAACAGTCTGCGTATTCCTGCCTATGGTATTTACCACGGGAACCGTACGGGAACTGATGATGCCTATCAGCCTGACAATCATATTTACCTTGGGAGCGTCCCTGCTGATCGCTATGACGGTGGTGCCGGCGGCAGGATCTACCCTGCTTCGTAATTCTAAGGAGAAGAAGCATCCGTTCTTTGATAAGGTACAAAATGTCTATGGAAAAATGCTGGGATTTTGCCTGAAAGTGAAGATCGTGCCGCTCGCTATTGCGGTCGGCCTGCTGGTATACAGTATCTGGGCGGTAATGCGCATGGGCATCGTTATGATCCCGGACATGACATCCAATCAGATCGAGATCTCGGTGAAGATGCCGGAAGACACAGATAAGGAAGAGTGCTATCGGAGAGCGGATCAGATATTGGATGCAATGTCTACGATCGACGGTATCGGGGACGTGGGTGCCATGGTCGGAGGAGATACCACACTGGTAGCTTCCTCTTCCGGATTGTCGGATGATACCTATGACCAGTTTTCCTTTATGGTACTGACGGAGGATGAAAATGTGGGAGAGGCAGAGGTGAAGCGGATCTGCCGAGAAATCGAAGAACGCACGGCAGGTATTGACTGTGAACTTACGATTTCCACCGGAATGTCCGAAATGAGTACGATGATGGGATCCGGACTTTCCATCAAGGTATACGGCGATGATCTGGATACGTTGACGAAGATCACCAAAGATATCTGCGATATGGTAGCGACGATTCCCGGATATGAAAATATTTCCAACGGACAGGAGGAACCGGATCAGGTCATCCGCCTGGTACTGGATAAAGATGCCGCAATGCGTAAAGGACTGACGGTTGCCCAGATTTTCTCCGAACTGAGCGGAAAGCTTACGGAGAGTACAGATGCAGCCACCGTTACGATCAACGGTGATGACATGAAAATCGTGGTAAAGGATGGCAGAGAGCCTTTGACCAGAGAGAATCTGCTGGATTACAACTTTGAGATCAAGACAACGGATGATAACGGCAATACAGTGACGGAAGACCATCCGCTTTCTGAATTCGCAACACTGGAGACGGAAGAGGGCGTACAGAGTATCAATCGTGAGAACCAGAGCCGGTATATGACGGTGACGGCTACGGTAGCGGAAGGAAGCAACGCAACGCTTCTGTCCAGAGAGTTACAGCCCCTGCTGGATGCTTATGAGCTCCCGGACGGCTATACCATGGATACAGCCGGAGAGTCCGATACGGTAAATCAGATGGTGATCCAGATGAGTAAGGTGCTGCTTCTTGGCCTGGCACTGATCTATCTGGTTATGGTAGCACAGTTCCAAAGTCTGCTCAGCCCGTTCATCGTATTGTTCACCGTGCCGCTTGCTTTCACGGGAGGTCTGATCGGACTGCTTGTCATGAACGAGCCGCTGTCCGTCATGGGCATGATGGGATTCATTGTCCTGTTAGGTACGGTCGTTAATAACGGTATCGTGTTCGTGGATTATGCGAACCAGCTCCGTATGGGCGGCCTGGAGCGCAGAGAGGCTCTGATTGCTACCGGTAAGACAAGAATGCGTCCTATCCTGATGACGGCACTTACGACGATCCTGGCAATGGCGAGCCTGCTGGTGGGAGATGATCTGTCCAGTCAGATGTCCAAGGGTATGGCAATTGTCGTGGCAGGAGGACTGGCCTATGCGACACTGATGACGCTGTTCATCATTCCTGTCATGTACGATATTCTCTTCAAGAGAAAGCCTTTGCAGGTAGATATCGGCAGTGAGAATCTGGATGATGTGCCGGATGATGCGGCGGATTATCTGCGTCAGAAGGAGTTAGAGGAAGAAAAGGAACAGAAAAAGTCGGAAAAAGCATGACACGTCCGGGAAATATCCGAAGCCGAAGAAAGTTGAACAGGATAGTTATAGAAATTGTAGCAAAAAAAGAAAAAATTCTATTGACAAAGAGAAAAACCTTTGGTAGAATGTAACACGGTGATTGCGTTAGCAGTCACGTGTGCTGCTGTGGCTCAGTCGGTAGAGCGTCGCATTGGTAGTGCGGAGGTCACGGGTCCGATTCCCGTCAGCAGCTCTGATGGATAAATGGAAACCTTGAAATATAAGGTTTCCATTTTTTGTGTATACGATGAGCCAAGTACAAATTTGTAAGTGTGGTATAGAGCAGAGTTCTGGGGATTCTTCGGAATCCTCTTTTTAGTTGGCAGCAGGCACGTAACGTGGTACAATAAAACAGAAACTATGGCATGTGTATTTTCAGGAGGGGAACATGAAGATAAAATGTGACTGGTGCGGCAGCTGGATCAATGATTTTGACCAGGTCTGTCCGAACTGTGGAGGCGTGAATAATAATTACAACCGCAATGCCAACGGTACGCCGCAGACCATTGAAGAGTTAAAAGCCTGGGCGAAGGCCATGAGCCTTCCGCTGCAGGAGATGCGCACCTTTATCGGCGAGGATTATAAGGGCGCAAAGGCTTTCGGTATTTATAAGGATGAGTCCGACGGCACGTTTGTCGTATATAAGAATAAGGCGGACGGAACCCGTGCGGTACGTTACAAGGGAACGGATGAAGCATACGCAGTCAACGAACTGTACCAGAAGATGAAGGAACGGGTGGCAGTGCAGAAGGCACACCAGCAGCCGAAAGCTGCGAAACCGGCTCCCGAGGCTTCTGTTTCTGCGAAACAGAGACAATCAGAAAAAAACCTGTCAAAAGCTCTTTTTCCCATTTGCCTGATAACAATAGTGGCAATCATAATATTGTCAGTAATTTTTGCACTCATAGGGGAAAGCGGACCGGCTTCCGGCTACTACACTTATGGAGATCAGAGCTATTACTATTATTCCGGGGACTGGTACGAGTGGGAGAATGCTTCCTGGCAATATGCACCGTACGAGTCCTGGATGGACAGTGACTATGAGAGTTACTACGATTCCTACAGCTATGACAGCGGTGCGGAATATGAGGATTTTGAGGATTCACCTTATTACACTCCGTATGAGGACAGCAGCAATAATGACGATAGCTGGGATGATGACAGCTGGGATGATGACAGCTGGGATTCCGGTTGGGATTCCAATGACAGCTGGGACTCCGGTTATGATGACTGGGGATCTGATTGGTAAAATGTGATTTAGAATACCTACAAAGGAAGTCTTTGACAGGCTTCCTTTGCTTTTCACACTATACAAGAGCCGGATATAAGGAGAATTATGAAAAAAACAATAACAGCAGTAGTATTTGACATGGACGGTGTGTTATTTGACACTGAGAGAATCTACAGGGAGTGCTGGCGAGAAGCAGCAGAACCTACGGGACTTAAAAATGTGGATGAGATCTCCAAAGCTTGTATCGGCAGAACCTTACAGGGCACGAAGGAAGTGTTCGAAGCGGCGAAGGCAGAGCAGGGCATTGACCTCTCCTTTGAAGAATTGCATGAGGACTGTAGCCGGAGATTTAAGGAAAAGGAAGAACGGGATGGTCTTCCGGAGAAGCCGGGTGTGCATGAGATCCTGGAATATCTGAAGCAGAATCAGATTCCTACAGCGCTGGCATCGTCCACCAGAAAAGCAGCGGTCATGGAGCATCTGGACAGAGTGGGCATCACCGGATATTTTCAGAAGATCATCTGCGGAGATATGGTGGAAAACGGCAAGCCCGCTCCGGATATTTATCTGAAGGCCTGTGAGGAAATGGGAGTAGGTCCCGGACAGGCACTGGCAGTGGAGGATTCCTTTAACGGCATCCGCTCTGCCCATGCAGCGGGCTTGTATACGGTAATGGTGCCGGATCAGCTGCCACCCACAGAAGAGATTCTTACCATAGTAGATAAAAAGTGTGACAGCCTGACGGAACTTCAGGCACAGCTTCCGGAGCTTCTGGCGGTATGCGGAGACTGAGGATCATTCTGCTGCGGCATGAAACCACAGTACCTTACAGCAGTCACAGGAGGAATCCCGTCTGATCACATGATCCGTGTGAGCCGGTACCATAAATGAAGTACCGGGCAGCAGAGGGATTTCTTCGTTACCGATGAGAGCATATCCTTTTCCGTCCAACACGAAGAAGCCTTCCTGGTCATCATGCCTTTGCGGCATGTGATATTCTGTATTGCGATAGAGGGATACACCCATGCGGCAGCCGTTTACACATCCCTGGTTTTCATCTAACAGAGTGTACCCGGTGCGTTCGGGCATTTGGGCTATCATGGAATCTAAAGTAGTATAAGGAATCATTTGTATGCCTTTCTTTGGATGTTATGTAACGATGCAGTTACCATATTTTTAACAACAGTGTAACAGACTGAGAGAGGAAAAACAATAGACTGCCTGTTCGGGCAGAGTAAAGGAATTTAAAAATGGAAAATTTAAAAATGGAAGATAAAGTAACAATACACCCCGGTGAGGTTACATGGGAAGAAGTGCAGACATGGGAGCCGGAAAGTTTTGTACTGGTGGATACCAGAGGGGATGAAGCGGTAAATTACGGTAAGATTCCCGGTGCCATCGCTATTTCCGAGTGCGAACTGGGTGAAAAGCTGGCTGCGGCAGCCGGGGAGAAAAAAGTGATCCTGTATTGCAGCAGAGGACAGAACAGTAAGGTGTCCGCAGAGTATTTCAGAGAACAGGGAATGGATGTTTACAGTTTACAGGGCGGTTATACAGGATGGCTTTTGAATCTGATGCAAAGGGAACAGCCCAAAGAAGCGGAGAATGAAAGAGCACGTGAGATCGAGAAGAGTATCCGCAAGAAATTCCACAAGACGCTCTTTTCCAGATTTGCCAAGGCTATCAATGAATATGATATGATTCAGGAGAATGACAAGATTGCGGTCTGCATCTCCGGCGGTAAGGATTCTATGTTGATGGCGAAGCTTTTTCAGGAGCTGAAGCGTCATAATAAGTTCCCTTTTGAACTGGTATTTTTGGTAATGGATCCGGGATACAGCGAGGCGAACCGTAAGATCATTGAGAATAACGCAAAGTTAATGGATATTCACATTACCGTCTTTGAGTCATCGATCTTCGACGCGGTGTATGATATTGAAGATTCCCCCTGTTATCTGTGTGCCAGAATGCGCAGGGGCTATCTGTACAGTCATGCAAAAGAACTGGGGTGCAATAAGATTGCCTTAGGCCATCATTATGATGATGTCATCGAGACGATCCTGATGGGAATGCTGTACGGCGGTCAGGTGCAGACGATGATGCCGAAACTTCACAGCACGAATTTCGAGGGCATGGAGCTGATCCGTCCCATGTATCTGATCCGTGAGGATGATATCAAACATTGGAGAGACTACAATGATCTGCATTTTATCCAGTGTGCCTGCCGGTTCACGGATACCTGTACCACCTGTCGTACCGATGGCAGCAGTCCTTCCAAGCGCATGGAGATCAAGAACCTGATTGCTTCCCTGAAGCAGACCAATCCGTTCATTGAGGGAAATATTTTCAAGAGCGTGGAGAATGTAAATCTGCGTACGATCATTGCCTACAAAGAGGATGGCGTGAAACATCATTTTCTGGAACATTATGATGAGTGGAAGTAGATAGGAACTTATGCGCGAAAAATACATCAGAATATTGTGACATACTTGACGCAAAGGGGAAAGTTATTTTATAATAAAATGATATCAAAGCCGCAAGGGCTAAGGACTGACCGGATTGTGAGAACATAGGAGAAACTTATGATCAAGAGTATGACGGGATTTGGCAGATGCGAAACTGCCGAGAACAACAGGAAGTTTACCGTAGAGATGAAATCCGTAAATCATCGCTACCTTGATGTGAATATCAAGATGCCGAAGAAATTGAACTTCTTCGAGTCTGCCATTCGCACAGAACTAAAGAACTACATTTCCAGAGGTAAGGTGGATCTGTTCATCACGTATGAGGATTTTTCCGAGAATATCTCCAATGTACGTTATAACAAGGATCTGGCGGCGGAGTATCTGGGATATCTGAAGCAGATGGCAAGTGATTTTGACCTGGATTGTGATATCAGAGTATCTACGTTGTCTAAATATCCGGATGTGTTCGTCATGGAAGAGCAGGATATCGACGAAGAAGAACTGTGGAAAGAATTGCAGAGAGCCTTAAAGGGTGCCTGTGAGATGTTCGTACAGACCCGGATCACAGAAGGTGGGCATTTAAGAGATGATCTGATCGGTAAACTGGATGGTATGTTAAAACTGGTGGATTTCATTACGGAACGTTCTCCTCAGATCATTGCAGAATATCGTCAGAGACTGGAAGACCGCGTAAAGGAACTGTTAGGTGATACCACAGTGGATGAAGGAAGACTTCTTACCGAGGTGACGATCTTCGCAGATAAGGTGTGTGTGGATGAAGAACTGGTGAGACTGCGCAGCCATATCGAGACTACGAAAAATACGCTGATCGCCGGTGGCAGCATCGGACGGAAGCTGGATTTCCTGGCACAGGAGATGAACCGTGAAGCCAACACAATCCTGTCCAAGTCCAACGATCTGGAAATCTCCAACTGTGCCATTGAGTTAAAGACCGAGATCGAAAAGGTCAGGGAGCAGATCCAGAACATTGAATAACGTGTTGCGAAGCAGTGTGGAGCACGAGAGCGTGCGGTTTTGCGAATGGGGACTGCATAGGTACGAAAGGTGATACCATGAACCGATTGATTCATATAGGATTTGGCAATATTGTGAATACGGATAAGATCATCGCCATAGTCAGTCCGGAGTCGGCACCGATCAAACGTATGGTGCAGAAAGCAAAAGAAACCGGGCTTGCAATTGATGCCACCCAGGGGCGTAAGACGAAATCCGTGCTGGTCATGGAGAATAGTCAGGTCGTTCTGTCGGCACTGCTTCCCGAGACGATTGCGGGAAGAGCACAGGCACTGTGGCCGGACGAAGAAAAAGAGGATAGCGAAGATGGAGAATAAAGGAATTTTAATGGTGATTTCCGGCTTTTCCGGAGCAGGGAAGGGAACTTTGGTGAAAAAGCTGTTGTCGGAATATGACAATTATGCGTTGTCGATTTCCATGACTACCAGACACCCCAGGGAAGGTGAGCAGGACGGAAGAGAATATTTCTTCCGCACCAGAGAACAATTTGAAGAAAATATTGCAAAAAACGGATTTATCGAGTATGCTCAGTATTGCGGCAATTATTACGGAACGCCGAAAGCATATGTAGAAGAACAGATGCAGGCAGGCAAGGATGTCATCTTAGAGATTGAGATCCAGGGAGCGATGAAGATCAAAGAGCAGTTCCCGGAGAGCCTGTTATTATTTGTGACACCGCCCAGTGCGGAAGAATTGCAGAAACGACTGGTGGGCAGAGGAACCGAGACCCCGGAAGTGATTGCACAGAGACTGGCGCGGGCTTATGAAGAATCAGAAGGCATGGATGCCTATGATTATATAGTAGTAAACGACGATCTGGACGAGTGTGCCGCAGAGGTACAGAAGTTTGTACTGGCAGCGAAAAACGAGCCGTCCCGTCGTGGGGAATTTATCAAAGAGATCAGAGAGGAACTGAAAGGTTTCGCGAAAGGAGCAAAATAAAATGTTACATCCCTCTTATACCGACTTAATGAAAGTAGTAAACAGCGACGTAGAACCCGGTGAAACTCCTGTAGTTAACAGCCGTTATTCTATCGTTATGGCAACTGCCAAGAGAGCAAGACAGATCATCGCAGGTGATGAACCGTTGGTAACCGCTAAGGTCGATAAACCGCTGTCCATCGCAGTGGAGGAGCTGAATCAGGGTAAGATCAAAATCCTTGGTGATGATGAGGAAGCATAAAACGCATGAAGATATTATTTGTATCCCTGGGTTGTGATAAGAATCTTGTCGATTCCGAGAAGATGCTTGGCATGCTCCAGGAAAAGGGGTATACCTTCACGGACGATGAAGCAGAGGCAGATGTTGTGGTAGTGAACACCTGCTGCTTTATTGGTGACGCCAAAGAAGAGAGCATCAATACATTATTGCAGATGGGAGAATTGAAGGACAGCGGACAGATCAAAGCATTGATCGCCGCCGGCTGTCTGGCGCAGCGTTATCGCGAAGAGATCCAGACGGAAATCCCACAGGTGGATGCCATCATCGGAACCACTGCAATCAATGAGATCGTAGCTGCTCTGGATGAAATCCTGGCAGGACAGAAAAAAAATCATTACGAAGATATCAATGCCGCCCCCGTGACAGAGACAGAGCGAGTTGTCACCACAGGCGGACATTTTGCGTATCTGAAAATTGCAGAAGGTTGTGATAAACACTGTACTTACTGCATTATTCCCAAGGTCAGAGGCAACTACCGCAGCGTTCCCATGGAAAGCCTTCTGAAGGAAGCAAGGGAGCTGGCGGATAAAGGCGTAAAAGAACTGATCCTGGTAGCCCAGGAGACGACGCTTTACGGTGTGGATTTGTATGGAAAAAAAGAACTGCCCAGACTGTTGCATGAGCTGGCACAGATTCCCGGTATCTACTGGATCCGTATCCTGTATTGCTATCCGGAGGAAATCACGGAGGAGTTGATCGATGCCATTGCAGCGGAACCTAAAGTGTGCAATTATCTGGATATTCCTATCCAGCATGCATCCGACAATGTGTTGAAGCGCATGGGACGACGCACTGATCAGGCAGAGCTGCGTGCCATTATCGGCAAACTTCGGGAGAAGATTCCCGATATCTGCTTAAGAACCACACTGATCAGCGGATTCCCCGGCGAGACACAGGAAGATTTTGAGGAATTATATCGTTTTGTAAATGAGATGGAATTCGACAGACTGGGTGTATTTGCATATTCGCAGGAAGAAGACACGCCGGCAGCAATCATGGAAGACCAGATTCCGCAGGAAGTGAAGGAATCCCGGAGAGACGAATTGATGGAACTGCAGCAGGCGATTGCTTTTGAAAAAGCGGAAGACATGGTAGGACGTGTGCTTACGGTAATGATTGAGGGCAAGGTCGCAGACGAAGAGACCTATGTTGCCAGAACCTACAGGGATGCGCCTAACGTGGACGGTTATCTGTTTGTGAATACTTCAGCAAATCTGATGACCGGAGATTTTGTAAAGGTTCTTGTGACTGATTCTAATGAATATGATCTGATAGGAGAGATATACCATGAGTAAAATGAATCTGCCGAATAAGCTGACGATTTTCCGCGTTATTCTGATTGTACCGTTTATTATTTTGTTATTGGGCGGTCAGGCCGGATGGTTTGGCGACAACACGTTTGTGACAGATATGATCGCACTGGCTATTTTCATCATTGCCAGTCTGACAGATATGATCGATGGTAAAATTGCCAGAAAATACAATCTAATCACAGATTTTGGAAAGTTCATGGATCCGTTGGCTGACAAGCTGTTGGTCTGCTCTGCCATGATTGCACTGATCGAGATGAACCGCATCCCTTCCTGGGTGGTTATCATCATCATTGCCAGAGAATTTATCATCAGCGGCTTCCGTCTGATCGCTTCCGACAATGGCGTTGTCATTGCCGCAAGCTACTGGGGCAAATTCAAGACCACCTTCCAGATGGTCATGATCTGTCTGATGATTGCGAATTTCCCTCAGTTACAGATTCTGACGGACATTATTATGTGGATCGCACTGATTCTGACCGTAGTATCTTTGATTGATTATCTGGTGAAGAATAAGGACGTAATGAAGAATACGAAGTAAGGGTTTTATTTCATCGAAAGGCGGTAGGACTATGACAGCTGAGATCATATGTGTGGGAACCGAACTGTTACTGGGGAATATTGTAAATACCAATGCTTCCTATCTGGCGGAAAAACTGGCGGGAGTCGGACTCGACTGTTATTATCAGACGGTAGTGGGAGATAATGCTAAGAGATTGGCAGGCGTTTTAAAATGCGCGATGGAACGCTCTGACGTGATTCTGTTATCCGGCGGACTGGGACCTACGGAAGATGATCTGACCAAAGAGACCGTGGCACAGGTCTGTGGAAAACAATTGTCGGTAGATGATCGCAGTATGGAGCAGATCGCGGAATTTTTTGCTGCCAGAGATCTACAGCCGACCGAGAATAACTGGAAGCAGGCAATGGTGCCGGAAGGCGCAAAAGTCCTGGAGAACGACAATGGAACAGCACCCGGTATCATTGTAGAGACAGAGAAAAATCACATTGTGCTGTTGCCGGGACCGCCTGCGGAACTGATTCCGATGTTTGAACAGCAGGTATTACCTTATCTGGATGAACTGACACCGGGCACAATCTGCTCTCAGATGGTGAAAATCTGTGGCATTCCGGAGAGCCAGGTGGAGGATATGCTGAAGGATCTGATTGATGAGCAGACGAATCCTACCCTGGCTACTTATGCCAAGACAGGGGAAGTACATATCCGTGTGACCGCTTCCGGAGAAAATGCAAAAGCAGCCGGCAAAGCGATTAAACCGGTGGTAAAAGAATTAAAATCCCGTTTTGGCGGTGACATTTACAGTACCAAAGCGGAAACAACACTGGAGATGGCGGTGGCGGATTTGCTGCTAGCCAATAAATTGACGGTAACGACGGCGGAGTCCTGTACCGGCGGCATGATCGCAGCCAGAATCATCAATGTGCCCGGCGTATCGGAGTGCTATAAGGCCGGTCTTGTGACGTATTCCAACAAGGCAAAGAGAAAGTTCCTGGGAGTACGTAAGAGTACGCTGGATAAATACGGAGCAGTCAGCAGCAAAACAGCAGGAGAGATGGCCAAGGGTGCAGCTCTTTTGATAAAAGCGGATGTGGCGGTTGCGGTGACGGGAATCGCCGGTCCCGATGGCGGAACCGCAGAAAAACCGGTAGGACTGGTGTATATCGGCTGCTGCGTAAAAGGAGAACTTACGGTGAAGGAATATCATTTCTCCGGAACTCGCAGCCAGATCAGAGAAGCATCTACTTCGGCAGCACTGATTCTTATGCGCAGCTGTATTTTGAAATACTTCAGCAAAGTTACCTTTGGTAAAAAGTAACAAAAAAGTAATTTGTGAGATACCCTCAAAACAGAGGGGGTCAAAATTGTAGATAGTGCTGAAAACTTTAGAAATGTATCATGCATCCTTGCGGAAAGGGGGGAAGTGTGATACATTCTTTTTGTATCTTGATTTTGCACCAAAACATATCTGTTATCTCTGATTATCGACAATTCAGGCATTCGCCAAAATTTCAGACGATTATCGGAATATAAAAAAGGGGGGATGCTATGAGGGAGTTTTAATGGACATAAAAGGAGTATAATTAAAATAGAGATTGACAAATGCGAACAAATGTTTTATTCTTATAAAAACAGAACATTTGTTCCTTGAGAAAAGGAGAGTAACATGGAAAAAGACGATAAGCTGAAAGCGTTGGATGCAGCGCTGAGCCAGATTGAGAAACAGTACGGAAAGGGCGCGGTAATGAAGCTGGGAGATCCCACAGCGCAGATGAACGTGGAAACGATCCCTACCGGCTCTTTAAGTCTGGATATTGCGTTGGGATTAGGCGGTATTCCCAAGGGAAGAATTATAGAGATCTACGGGCCGGAATCCAGTGGTAAGACTACGGTAACCTTACATATGATCGCAGAAGTACAGAAGAGAGGCGGCATTGCCGGATTCATCGATGCGGAACATGCACTGGATCCCGTTTATGCGAAGAATATCGGTGTAGATATTGACAACCTGTACATTTCCCAGCCGGATAACGGAGAGCAGGCACTGGAAATCACGGAGACGATGGTTCGTTCCGGTGCAATTGACATTATTGTTGTCGACTCTGTTGCCGCACTGGTACCGAAGGCGGAGATTGACGGTGATATGGGAGACAGCCATGTGGGCTTGCAGGCACGACTGATGTCCCAGGCATTACGTAAACTGACCGCTGTCATCAGTAAGTCCAACTGTACCGTTATCTTCATCAACCAGCTGCGTGAAAAGGTAGGTGTCATGTTCGGTAATCCCGAGACGACTACCGGCGGACGTGCCCTGAAGTTCTATTCCTCTGTAAGACTGGATGTCAGAAGAATCGAAGCACTGAAACAGGGCGGTGAAGTCATCGGTAACCGTACCCGTGTCAAGGTAGTAAAGAATAAGATCGCTCCTCCTTTCAAGGAAGCAGAATTTGATATTATGTTCGGCGAAGGTATCTCTATGGTAGGAGATATTCTGGATCTGGCTGCCAGCTGTGACGTTGTAGCCAAGTCCGGTGCCTGGTATGCCTATGAGGGCAATAAGATCGGTCAGGGCAGAGAGAATGCCAAGCAGTATCTGAAGGACAATCCTGCCGTATGTGATGAGATCGCGGAAAAAGTGAGAGAACACTATGGACTGAAGGCCGATACATCGGCAGCAGCTGCAGAGAAGGAAGAGTAAATCCATGCTGGTAACACAGGTTACGGAGCTTTCCAAATCGAGAAGTAAGGTATCTATTGATCAGGAATTCGCCTTTGTATTATACAAAGGCGAATTGCGTCTCTACCATATCAAAGAGGGCGAAGAGATCCGCCCGGAGGACTATCGTACGATCCTGCAGGAAGTATTGCCGAAACGTGCAAAACTCCGGGCAATGAATCTGTTGCAGGGAAGAGAGTATACGACTGCCCAGTTAAGGACAAAATTGCAGCAGGGATATTATCCTACGGAGGTGATTGAACAAGCCATTGCGTATGTGGCAAGCTTTCATTATATTGACGATCTGCGCTATGCCGTGGATTATATCACCTATCATGAGAACAGCCGCAGCAGGCGGCGGATCGAACAGGATCTGCAGGGGAAAGGAATTTCTGCAATTACCATAGAAGAAGCCTGGCAGAACTGGCGCGAGAATGGCGGAGTGCAGAATGAACAAAACATGATCCGGGAACTGCTTCGTAAGAAACATTATGACCCGGACACAGAAACAGATTGGAAGGAACGACAGAAAATATACGCATTTTTGGCAAGAAAGGGATTTTCTGCTGAAGCAATCCGCAAGGCGATCGGTCGTATGGACAGTGATGAGTTTTAACGAAAAAACCTGTAAATCCGGCAATATATGGAACAAAAAGAAATAATGCACAAAGAATGCTTTTCCAAAGGAACTATTTTTGGAGTAATTGCGACTTGTACTTGACAGAGGGGGAAATTCAGTTTACACTAATAATGTTGTGAATTGCTTGTTAGAATGTACATAAATTGCATTCTATGATAAACGATAATTTGTATTGTCGAAGCAAAATGTACAATGAAAATTTCATAAGGAGGTGCTCCTGTAGTGGACACTAATATTGTAATAGTGATATTAGTGGTTTCTGTTCTTGCAGCAGTTGCAATAACCGCAGTGGTGACAGCTATGATCACCAAGTCCCGTCTGAAGAAAAACGCAGAGGGAACGATCGGTAATGCAGAGGAAAAGGCAAGAGAGATTATTGATGAAGCCCTGAAGACTGCAGAGAACAAAAAGCGCGAATCACTCCTTGAGGTCAAAGAAGAGTCCATTCGTACCAAGAATGAACTGGACAAAGAGATCAAGGAACGCAGAGCGGAAGCTCAGCGGTATGAGCGCAGAGTTCAGCAGAAGGAAGAGAACATCGATAAGAAAGCAGATGCCATTGAGAAGCGCGAGGCTAGTTTGGCAGCCAGAGAAGAAACCTTAGGCAGAATGAAGGAAGAAGTCTCCAAGCTGAATGAGCAGCGTGTGCAGGAACTGGAACGAATTTCCGGATTAACCTCTGAACAAGCAAAAGACTACTTATTGAAAATTGTTGAAGATGAAGTGAAACATGAATCGGCCGTGATGATCAAGGAAATGGAGAGTCGGGCCAAAGAAGAAGCAGACAAAAAAGCAAAGGAATATGTGGTTAACGCGATACAGAGATGTGCAGCAGACCATGTCTCTGAGACTACAATTTCCGTTGTACAGTTACCGAATGACGAGATGAAGGGACGTATCATCGGACGTGAGGGACGTAATATTCGTACCCTTGAGACCATGACCGGAGTGGATCTGATCATTGATGATACACCGGAAGCAGTAATTCTGTCCGGATTTGATCCGATTCGTCGTGAAGTAGCGAGAATTGCGCTGGAGAAGCTGATCGTGGACGGACGTATCCATCCGGCCAGAATCGAAGAAATGGTTGAGAAGGCGCAGAAAGAAGTCGAAGTAATGATCAAGGAAGAGGGCGAAGCTGCTACTCTGGAAGTCGGTGTACACGGTATCCACCCTGAACTTGTGAGATTACTCGGTAAGATGAAATTCCGTACCAGCTATGGTCAGAACGCATTGAAGCATTCCATCGAAGTAGCACAGTTGTCTGGACTGTTAGCTGCAGAACTGGGACTGGATGTGAGACTTGCCAAGAGAGCGGGACTGCTGCATGATATCGGTAAAGCAGTGGATCACGAAATGGAAGGATCCCATATTCAGCTGGGTGCTGAACTGTGTCGGAAATACAAAGAGAATGCTACTGTTATTAATGCAGTGGAATCTCACCATGGCGATGTAGAGCCTACTTCCCTGATTGCATGTATTGTACAAGCTGCTGATACAATATCCGCTGCAAGACCGGGAGCTAGAAGGGAAACACTGGAAACCTATACTAGCAGATTAAGACAGTTAGAAGATATCACAAACAATTTCAAAGGTGTAGATAAATCTTTTGCTATTCAGGCAGGTCGTGAAGTTCGTGTTATGGTAGTGCCCGAGCAGATTTCAGATGCCGATATGGTACTGTTGGCAAGAGATATTTCCAAGCAGATCGAAGCTGAATTGGAATATCCCGGACAGATCAAGGTAAATGTGATCCGTGAGAGCCGCGTAATTGATTACGCCAAATAACTGACCAGTCAGAAATGACAATTTCATAAGATGTAAGGAAAGCTGTTGTGCTTTAAGGCACAGCAGCTTTTTTATGTTTCATGGACAAAGGCGAAGCAGCCACCGTTTTTGGGAAAATTTTATAAAAAAAGTATTGTACAAAGAACTTTCTTATAGTATGATATTCGAAGTGTATGATTGTATACGATTATCCAACATTCACAGAAGAAAGCGTATTCCGATTGGGAAAAGACGAGAAAGGTATGGTACGAAATGAAAGCATATCAGGAATTAACCAAAGAAGAACTTTTAACATTGAAGGCAGAACTGAATGCAGCTTATGAAGATGCAAAAGGCAAAGGCTTAAAGTTGGATATGTCCAGAGGAAAACCTGCGGTAAATCAGCTGGATATGGCAATGGATTTTCTGGATGCGGTAAATTCTCAGAGCCTTATGAAAGCTGAGGATGGAATGGATGTGAGAAACTACGGCGGACTTGATGGTATTCCGGAGGCGAAGAAGCTGATGGCGGATATCATGGGAGTGCAGCCGGAGAATGTGATCGTATGCGGTAATGCAAGCCTGACCATTATGTACGATACCATTTCCCGTGCCATGACACAGGGAATCATGGGAAGCACTCCCTGGTGTAAGCTGGAAAAGGTGAAGTTCCTGTGCCCTGTTCCCGGCTATGACAGACATTTTGCAATTACAGAACATTTCGGCATCGAGATGATCAATGTGCCGATGACTCCCCAGGGACCGGACATGGATCTGGTGGAGAAATTAGTCTCTGAAGATCCTGCCATCAAGGGAATCTGGTGCGTTCCCAAGTATTCTAACCCCCAGGGATATTCTTATTCTGACGAAACAGTGAAACGGTTTGCGGCGCTCAAGCCTGCTGCGGAAGATTTCCGTATTTTCTGGGATAACGCTTATGCAATTCATCATTTGTATGAGGACAGACAGGATAGCTTACTCGAGATTCTTTCTGAATGTGAAAAAGCAGGACATCCTGACATGGTATTTGAGTTCTGCTCCACGTCCAAGGTATCATTCGCAGGAGCAGGAATTGCAGCCATCGCTTCTTCCAAGGCGAACCTGGAGGATATGCGTAAATCCATGACGATTCAGACAATCGGTTATGATAAGATCAATCAACTTCGTCATGTGCGCTATTTTAAGGATATTAACGGCATTCGTGAACATATGAAGAAACATGCAGCGATTATGAGACCGAAGTTTGAAGCGGTACTGAAAGTGCTGGAGGACGAACTTGGTGGCTTAGGCATCGGCACTTGGACGAAGCCTAACGGCGGTTACTTCATCTCTTTTGATGCGTTGGACGGTTGTGCCAAGGCTATCGTGGCAAAGTGCAAAGAGGCAGGTGTTACCCTGACAGGAGCAGGTGCAACTTTTCCCTATAAGAAGGATCCGAAGGACTCCAATATCCGTATCGCACCGTCTTTCCCGACGCCGGAAGAGATGGCGCTGGCTACAGATCTGTTTGTACTCTGCGTCAAGATGGTAAGCGTGGATAAACTACTGGAAAGCAAGTAGAAATGGGAAGGAATGATATATCATGGAACAATTCAAGCGTCTCAGTCGTGATCTGGTAGCCAAAGGAGCGATTATAGATTATTATCAGGATACCATGCAGATTCCCAACGGCAATATCGCAAAATGGGATCTGATTGATCATAAAGGAGCGGCTGCCGTGGTTGCTGTGAGGGAAGACGGAAAACTTCTGATGGTCAGACAGTACAGAAATGCGTTGGAACGTGAGACACTGGAAATTCCTGCAGGTGGTCTGAACGGCAGAAATGAGCCTACCGATCAGGCAGCAATGCGTGAGTTACAGGAGGAGACAGGCTATCATACAGATCATGTGGAACTGTTAAATTCCATTTATACTACCGTTGCCTTTTGTAATGAGAAAATCGATATCTATCTGGCAGAAGGATTGCAAAAGCCAGGAAGCCAGCATCTGGATGAAGATGAATTTATCAATGTGGAGGCATATTCTGTAAAAGAACTGAAGCAGATGATCTATGACTGCAAAATTCAGGATGCCAAGACCATCTGTGGGATTCTGACGTATGCATCAAAACGGTCGGAGCGATAAGATTCCGTACAGTATCTTAAAAAGATTGGCAAGAACGGGAAAAAGATATGAGAAAGTAAACAGGAATACCTTGTGGATATCATACAGATGTCCACAAGGTGTTTTTTGAGTGGCTTGTATTATTATGCCACCCATAGCGTCTTTTTGTGTGGCAGGATATATTGAAGAAAGCAGTGGGAGAGATAGGAATGTTTTCCGCTGTTGTTTGCATATATTAGGTAACAACTGCTGACAGGAACCTGATTTTGTAATGAATGTAATGAACTGGAAAAACAATATCGCACCAGACGGAAAGCTGCCTTTACGGTTTCTTTTATTCGCAGGTTTTTTGGTGGGAGTGTTTGCTGCGTATTTTGGAAGACAAGTCTTTACGGCAGGTACAAGTCTGCTGAGTGAAGAAGCACTGTACCGGATGAAATATATGGTTGTGGATAGCAGCTTTCTTTTTTGGTATGTCTTGTGCAGAAGACTGCGGAATTTCCTGATCCCTGTCATTATGGCAACGACATATCTGGGGCTGATTTTCTGTGGGGGACTGACAGTGAAATACGGTTTTTCTTTTGGATTTTTCCTGAGCACAGCGATTTACCGGTATGGGTTCAAAGGAATTCTGCTTGGAATGGTAGGAATCTTCCCACATTATTTGTGCTATGTACCGGCAATGCTTCTGCTTCTTAGATGGTGTGAAGACATTTACAGAAGTATTTATTTTTATCATAATATTACCGGGCAGGGGAAAAAGTCCCTGCCCGGTAAACTTGGAAAACTATTATGCATTCTTGGAATATTTGTCATCGGATGTGTCCTGGAATGCTTTGTGAATCCGGGACTGTTACAAGGATTTTTGCAATCCTTCTGACCGCAACTTATTCATATTCGGCAATATCATAGATCAGGCGCTCGGTATCATCCCAGCCAAGGCAGGGATCGGTGATGGATTTACCATAGCAGCCGGCACCTACTTTCTGGTTGCCTTCTTCAATATAGCTCTCGATCATGACGCCCTTTACGAGCTGGTGCAGGTCTGCGCTGAGCTTACGACTGTGCATCACTTCTTTGGTGATACGGATCTGCTCCTTGAACTGCTTGTTGGAGTTGGAGTGGTTCGCATCAATCACACAGGCAGGATTCTTCAGATCCATTTTGTCGTACATTTCCCACAGACGGATCAGATCTTCATAATGGTAGTTCGGGATGTTGGCACCGTGCTTGTTCGTAGCACCGCGCAAAACGGTGTGAGCCAGGTCGTTGCCGTGCGTATTTACTTCCCAACCGGTATAGATAAAGGAATGAGGATGCTGGGCAGCATATACGGAGTTCAGCATAACGGAGAAATCTCCGCTGGTAGGATTCTTCATACCTGCAGCTACATCAAAACCGCTTACGGTCAGACGATGCTGCTGATCCTCTACGGAACGTGCACCGATTGCTACATAGGAGAGGATATCGGATACATATCCCCAGTTTTCCGGGTATAACATTTCATCTGCAGCGGTCAGACCGGTCTCTTTGATCGCTCTGATGTGCATCTTACGCATTGCCATCAGACCTGCCAGAAAGTCCGGTTTTTTCTCGGGATCCGGCTGACTGGTGATACCCTTGTAGCCTTCCCCGGTGGTACGGGGTTTGTTGGTGTAGATTCTGGGGATCAGGATCAACTTGTCCTTTACCTGTTCGTTGACTCTTGCCAGACGATTCACATAATCACATACGGAGTCCTCGTTATCTGCGGAGCAGGGACCGATGATCACCAGGAACTTATTGCTCTTGCCGGTGAGTACATCACGGATTTCGGCGTCTCTTTCTTCTTTGATTTTGGCTAATTCTGCCGGAAGGGGCAGCTCCTTGCGGATCTCCGCAGGAGTGGGAAGTTTTTTAATGAATTCGAAACTCATAGTATTCCATCGTGCCTAGGCACGTCCTTTCTGCTAAATGTCTTTGCCTATTATAGCCCAGTTTCCTTGTAGATGCAAGATAATTTAGTGATTTAAAGCGAAAAAGAGCAAAACATAGGAAAATGGAGGAGCGATTGTAGTAATGTGCTAAAACGTTAATTTATAAAATTTTATTGACAGGATACTCATATTGCCATAAAGTTAGTTTATATAATGATTCTGTGAATTGCATGACAAGGTAACCAATCCGCGGACATCATAAGATCTGCCCGATATGAGTATGAAAACATACCATAATGGGCAGATCTGGATAGCGATTTGATGACACGGTACGAAAAGTGCTTCCGGTGAATCTATGAGGAAATGTCACTGGAAGTGGAAGGGAGTAAAGGGGTCAGAAATCGTTGTCATAACAAAACTACGAGAGAGGGCAAAATTATGTACGGAACAATTTGGGCATTACTGCCGCCTGTGGTGGCAATTGTATTGGCACTGATCACAAAAGAGGTGTATTCCTCACTGTTTATCGGTATTGTAGCGGGAGCACTGATCTATACCGGATTTTCTCCGATTGCTACGCTGGATACCGTGATCAACGAGGGATTTATCAATTCTGTTGCGGATGCATGGAATATCGGTATCTTTATGTTCCTGATCCTGTTGGGAACGATGGTGGCTTTGATGAACAAGGCCGGCGGTTCTGCAGCCTTCGGAGAATGGGCGAAAAAGCATGTAAAGACCAGAGCGGGCGCATTGCTTGCGACTTTCCTGCTGGGCGTGCTGATCTTCGTTGACGACTATTTCAACTGTCTGACGGTAGGCTCCGTAATGCAGCCGGTAACGGACGGACACAAGATATCCCGTGCAAAACTTGCTTATATTATCGACGCTACCGCAGCCCCCATTTGTATGATCGCACCGATCTCTTCCTGGGCAGCTGCAGTATCCGGTATGGTAGATGAAGGCGTTTATTCCGGAATTGAGTTGTTCGTAAGAGCAATCCCTTATAACTATTATTCACTGCTGACCATTGTATTTGTCATTGGTATGGCACTGATGGGATTTGACTATGGTCCTATGGCAAAGCATGAACGCAATGCAATCGAAAAGGGCGATCTGTTCACAGAGGGAGAGCGTGTGGTAAATGCAGACAATGCGCCTAAGGGATCTTCCAAAGGAAAAGTATATGATCTGCTGATTCCGGTCATTGTACTGATCGTCTGCTGCGTCATCGGTATGATTTATGTCGGCGGATTCTTCGACGGTGTCGGCTTTATTGATGCTTTCAGTGCAACGGATGCTTCCGTGGGATTGCCCTGGGGATCTTTGATCGCACTGTTGTTTGCTATTGTTTACTATATGTGCAGACGTCTTGTTTCCTTTAAGGAAGCGATGAACTGTCTGACACAGGGATTTATAGCCATGGTACCTGCAATGCTGATTCTGACCTTTGCCGTTACCCTGAAGACCATGACCGGTCTGCTGGGCGCCGATGTCTATGTGGCAGACCTGATGCAGGGAGCATCCACCGGACTGACCAATATGCTTCCGGCGATCATCTTCCTGGTAGCATGCTTCTTAGCCTTTGCTTCCGGTACCAGCTGGGGTACTTTCGGTATTTTGATCCCTATCGTAACCGGTGTATTTACCGATCCTGTGACCGGCGCAATCGTACCTGGTGCAGAGCATCTGATCATCATCGGTGTCTCTGCCTGTCTGGCAGGTGCGGTTATGGGCGACCATTGTTCCCCAATTTCCGATACGACAATTATGGCATCCGCAGGTGCACAGTGTAATCACATCAATCATGTATCCACGCAGGTGCCTTATGTACTGACTGTTGCAGCAATCTCGTTTGTGACTTATATCATTGCCGGTTTTGTACAGAATGTGGTGATCTGCCTGGCAATCGGTATTTTGCTGACTTTGGGTACACTGGTTGTCCTGAAACGGATTTATGGACAGAGGAGAGTTGCATAGAGGTAACTGGAGAAGAATAAACAGAAGCTGCTGTCTGCACGCTGGCATGAGGCATCAGCTTCTTGACGTTCTAAATCATTTAAACAGCTAGGCTATGTAAGAAAAATTAGGAAAGCAGTATCTGTAAGATACTATGAGGAAACGTATCTATGAAGTACGATTATCTGGTAGTCGGTTCCGGCTTGTACGGAGCGGTTTTCGCGAGACAGGCGGCTGATCAGGGGAAAAAGGTTCTGGTCATTGACAAACGTCCGAATGTGGCAGGCAATATTTATACGGAACCGGTGGAAGGAATCCATGTCCACAAATACGGTGCACATATTTTCCACACCAATGATACCAAAGTGTGGAAGTATATCACGAGATTTGCCGAATTTAACCGTTTTACCAATTCACCGGTAGCGAACTATCACGGAGAACTGTATTCCCTTCCTTTCAATATGTATACCTTCAATAAAATGTGGGGTGTGGTGACGCCCGAGGAAGCAGCGGCGAAGATTGAACAGCAGCGGAAGGAAGCCGGTATCACGGAACCTGACAATCTGGAAGAACAGGCGATTTCCCTGGTCGGAAAGGATATCTTCGAAAAGCTGGTCAAGGGCTATACGGAGAAACAGTGGGGACGTGACTGCAAGGATCTTCCGGCATTTATCATCAAGAGACTGCCGGTACGCCTGACGTTTGATAACAACTATTTCAATGCATTGTATCAGGGCATTCCCATCGGCGGTTATACGAAGCTGGTGGAACATCTGTTAGACGGCATTGAGGTGCGCCTGAATACCGATTATCTGGAGCAAAAGCAGGAATTGGACAGAATGGCGGAGACAATCATTTACACCGGTCCTATCGATGCATATTTTGATTATTCGTTAGGTGCCCTGGAATATCGCTCCGTACGGTTTGAGACGGAAGTGCTGGATATTCCGAATTTCCAGGGAAATGCAGCGGTCAATTATACAGATCGGGAGACACCCTGGACCCGGATCATTGAGCACAAGTGGTTCGAATTCGGTAAAGACGAGAATGGACAGGATCTGCCGAAGACGGTGATCAGCAGAGAGTACAGTTCGGAATGGAAGCAGGGCGACGAGCCTTACTATCCGGTCAATGATGAGAAAAACAGTGCCTTGTATGCAGAATATAAAAAACTGGCGGATACACAGCAGAATGTGATCTTCGGCGGAAGACTTGCGGAGTACCGTTATTATGACATGGATGCAGTCATTGCATCAGCACTGAAGAAGAGCGAAGAAGTACTGTAACCAGGTAATTTAAGAAGCAATATACAGTCACAGGATGCAATCATAGCGGTGATTGCAGAGACAATAAAGACATAAAAAGAGAGACAACGTTAAATCGATAGGCGTTGTCTCTCTTTGCTTTCTCAAATGAATTGTTTAACCGATCTGCGGTTTTGCCTTCTTCTTGTTACGAAGATCCCTTACAGCCACGAACAGGTCATAACGGTATACCAACGTATACATCACGGCAGCCATCACAAAAGCAGTGAGCACGTCGAATACGGAGTGCTGTTTGATGAACATGGTTGCCATAATAATGGAAGAAGCTAAGAGCAGAGATCCGATCCGGATTCCTTTTTTCTTCTCGAAGCACTTGCTGCGAATAATGGCAAAATGCGCACCCAGCGAATTATATACATGAATACTGGGCCACAGGTTGGTCGGTGTATCCGTCTTGTACAGAGCGGCCACCATGTGGGTAAAAATGTTATCTCTCGGCATAACTGCGGGACGAAGGTGCTGGCCGTTGGGCCACAGCGTGGATACGATCAAAAAAATCGTCATGCCGGTAAAGAGAAAGATACAAGTACGGTAATAGTCCTCTTTATTTTTGAAGAAAAAGTAAATAACCACGGCAGATACATACAAAAACCATAAGAAGTAGGGGATGACGAATACCTCACAGAAGGGAATGTAATCATCCGCCGCCATATGTATGATCCGGTAGTGCCCCGTGGTATTTTTCTCCAGCCAGACAAACCAGGTCATGTAAATGATGCCATAGATAATGAGAGGAACGGCATGTTTGTATTTTGCATAAAAGATCCGTAATTTGTCCATAAAAACCTCATTTCTCTAAAAACGTATGCCTCAAAATCAATTTTAGTATAGCCAACAAAAGAAAAAAATCAAGGCTTTTTTGGAAAGGTTAAGTATTCTTAAGAAATTCTTTAGGTTCTGTGCAAGTTTCGTTTAAGGCGTGATCATCCGGACTGCACCGGGGAGACATTCCACCCGGAAACCGCAGCTTTTCCTGGTTACTTCGCCGTCAGTATGCACCCACAGGGGAGCAGAGGCGGTAACAGACATTTGGGTCGCTGTATAGGCATCGATTCCTTTTACAAAGTAGTGCTTGCCGAAAAAGGCAGTGGGCAGAGCCAATAACACCAACGCTTTGGAAATGTTGCCGACGACACAGAGATCCAGGATGCCGTCATGATCGACTGCGGGAGGACAGAACATAAATCCGCCGCCTTCGTAACGGTGGCTCATGCAGGTCACAAACAGGAAGCGTGAAAGATGTATGGATTTCTGCGTGCCGTCTGCACTGTTTTCCAGAGTAAGATCACAGGAGACTTTCCGGGCGGTGATCAACTGTTTCAGGGCAATTCCCAGATAAGTCAGCTTGCCTAAGCCAATCCGGTTCATCGTGTCCTTGATCCGGGAACTCATGGCTTCCGCACATACGGCGGCATCAAAACCGATACCGCAGCTGACAGCGAACAATCTGGATTCTTCCGGCAAGTCTTTATCCAGATAGGTAAGTCTTCCCAGATCCATGGCTCTGGGCGCTGTATTCTCAAGAATCAGATCCAGTGCGGACTTCGGATCCTTGGAGATCCCGAGATCTCTGGCAAGGTCGTTGCTCGAACCGGTGGGAATATAACCGAGAACTACTTTGGATAAATCAGCAATTCCCTGGAGGGCTTCGTTCACAGTACCGTCACCGCCGAGGATAATGAGCTTCAGATCGGCTTCGGCTGCATGTTCTTTGGTAATCTGGGCGGCCAGCTGTCTGACTTCCCCGGATTTTTTGGAAAAATAGGCCTGATAGGATACCCGTTTTTCCTGTAAAGTGGGCTCGACCTGTTCAGACCAGATTCTTTCGCCTCTTCCGGAACGGGAGGCCGGATTGATGATAATATAGTACATGAGGATACCTCATCTTTCGTAGCGTTATAACAATTTTTAAAGCACATTCCGCCTGCAGGCAGACCAAAGTACTAAATCTACTACATCATATCATAATGTGCGGTATCTGCCAACTATTTGGGGAACCACAAATTTTTTCCCCGAAAGTAATGTTTTTTAGTTTGCATTTAAATCGTTCTATGCTATACTAATCCATAAGTTTTAACACTTTAGCGTGGCATAAGGAGGATGGATGTATGTATTCATTGGATGAAGTGAAAAAAGTAGATCCCGAGGTGGCACAGGCCATTATCGACGAGGAAAATCGTCAGAACAGTCATATCGAACTGATTGCTTCTGAGAACTGGGTAAGTAAGGCGGTTATGGCAGCTATGGGCAGTCCTCTGACCAATAAATATGCGGAAGGTTATCCCGGCAAGAGATATTATGGCGGCTGCGAATGCGTGGATGTGATTGAGAATCTGGCAATCGAGCGTGCCAAGAAGCTGTTTGGCTGTGATTATGCCAACGTACAGCCGCATTCCGGTGCACAGGCGAATATGGCAGTACAGTTTGCGGTATTGAAACCCGGCGATACCATCATGGGTATGAACCTGGATCATGGCGGACATCTGACCCACGGTTCACCTGTCAATATGTCCGGAAAGTATTTCCATGTCGTACCTTACGGTGTGGATGACAACGGTTTCCTGGATTATGACAGAATGCGTGAACAGGCTCTTGCGTGCAAGCCGAAAATGATCATTGCCGGAGCAAGCGCTTATGCACGTACCATTGATTTTAAGAAATTCCGTGAAGTGGCTGACGAAGTCGGTGCGGTATTGATGGTAGATATGGCTCATATTGCAGGACTTGTGGCAGCAGGTCTTCATCCGAGCCCCATTCCTTACGCAGATGTCGTTACCACGACAACCCATAAGACACTGCGTGGACCCAGAGGCGGTATGATCCTCTGCAATAAGGAAGCAAACGAGAGATTCAACTTTAACAAAGCAATCTTCCCCGGTATCCAGGGCGGTCCTCTGATGCATGTGATCGCAGCCAAGGCAGTCTGCTTCGAGGAAGCACTGAGCGACGATTTCAAAGTATATCAGAAGAATATTGTGGACAATGCACAGGCTCTTTGCAAGGGTCTGATGAGCCGCGATATCAAGATCGTATCCGGCGGTACCGACAACCATCTGATGCTGGTTGACTTAACTCCTTACGGACTGACCGGTAAGGCTGTGGAGAAGCTTCTGGATGCGGCACACATCACTGCCAACAAGAATACCATCCCCAATGATCCGCAGTCTCCGTTCGTGACCAGCGGTATCCGTCTGGGAACGCCGGCGGTAACTTCCAGAGGTCTGAACACCGAGGATATGGATCAGGTGGCAGAGGCTATTGCCATGGTCATCAAAGGTGGCGAAGAGCAGGTTCCCGCAGCCAGAGCAATCATCCAGAAGTTAACCGATAAGTATCCGCTGATCTAAAACGCGGAGAAACATAAGCAGATAATACCGGATAATACGGTAATACATAGTAAGAAGAGAAAAGAGCCGCCACGGCTCTTTTCTTGTGCTTAAAGATTGTCTGAAATACAAAAAGGTTACAAATAAGACAAAATCGTGTAAAACAGGTGGGACTTTTCGCCGGAATGAGGAGTGAATTTGTGTAAAAAGGATAAAAATGGGGGTTGCCATTCTGAATCCACTGTGCTAGAATATCCCTCAGTGAAAAACAAGTGTCCGTACTACAAATACGAACAACCGGAAAGGATAACATATGGGAGAAACGACCAAGTATTTTGTGGTAAAGCAGAAGGCGATCCCCGAAGTACTGTTGAAGGTAGTGGAAGCAAAGCGGCTTCTGGAGTCAGAAAAGGTTCTGACCATACAGGAAGCGGTTGATGCGGTAGGTATCAGCCGCAGTTCTTTTTATAAGTATAAAGATGACATTTTTCCGTTTCATGATAATTCCCAGGGAACGACCATTACACTTACTTTTCAGATGGATGACGAACCGGGAATCCTGTCGGATGTATTAAAGGTCATTGCGGAATACCGGGCCAATATCCTGACGATCCATCAGAGTATTCCCATTAACGGCATTGCTTCTTTGACCCTGAGTATTCAGGTGCTGCAGACGACGGGGGACATCTCCCGGATGATCGAACAGTTGGAAAATCAGCCGAGTGTGCATCATGTAAAAATACTGGCGAAGGAATAATCGTAAAGGCAATAGAAGATAAATGTACCTGTGAAAAGAGGAACGATGCAAAAACACAGGTTACGGAAAGGCATGGGTAAAGTTATGATCAATGTAGCGGTATTGGGCTACGGCACCGTTGGAAGCGGTGTGGTGGAAGTTATCGAGAAAAATAAGGAAATGGTGAATAAGAAATCCGCACAGGAACTGGAAGTAAAATATATCCTGGATCTGAGAGACTTTCCCGGGGATCCGTATGAAGATAAGGTCATTCATGATTTTCATACGATTCTTGCGGATGACAGCGTGAAGATCGTCTGTGAGACCATGGGTGGTGTCGGTGCGGCATATCAGTTTACCAAACAGGCACTGGAGCTCGGCAAGAGCGTCTGCACTTCCAATAAGGAACTGGTGGCGAAGCACGGTCCGGAACTGTTGCAGATCGCAAGAGAACACAACTGCAACTACTTGTTCGAAGCGAGTGTGGGCGGCGGTATTCCCATTATCCGTCCGCTGAATTATTCCCTGACCGCAGAGAAAATCGAAGCAATCAACGGTATCCTGAACGGAACCACGAATTATATTCTGAGTAAAATGGAAAAAGAAGGGGCGGATTTTGCAACCGTGCTGAAAGAAGCACAGGACAAGGGCTATGCGGAGCGCAATCCGGAGGCGGATGTGGAAGGATATGATGCCTGCCGTAAGATTGCCATTCTGTCTTCCCTGATGTTCGGCAAAAATGTGGACTCCGAGAAGATTCCTACCGAAGGAATCTCGAAGATCACGGCAGCAGATTTTGAATATGCAAAAGCTGCTGACAGTACCATTAAGCTGCTCGGCAGAAGCCGTGCGATTGATGATAATACCGCAGAAGTGATGGTGGCACCGTTTTTACTCTCCAAAGAGCATCCGCTTTCTATGGTACACGGTGTATTCAATGCTGTGTTTGTCACCGGCAATATGCTGGGAGATTCCATGTACTACGGCAGAGGAGCGGGTAAGCTTCCGACAGCCAGTGCGGTAGTATCGGATGTGATCGACTGCGCAAGACACCAGGGCAAAGTGATCATGTGCTTCTGGGAGCAAGAAGAGATACGACTGGCGGATATCGGGGAGACCGAGAGAAGCTTTTTTGTAAGAGCGAAGAAAGGGGCTGAAGCATCCGTTGAAGCAGCATTTCCGGGCGGCAGGATGATCCATCTTGCAGATCGCAAGGAAGATTTCGGATACTTTACACCGATCATGAAAGAAAAAGAGTTCTTTGCAAAATACGAAGCACTGGGAGAACAGATGCTCGGCAGGATCCGTTGTGTATCATAATTGCAAATGCTATGTTCTAAACACGTCGCGTAATGCTGACAGATATATTATTATAGACAGAAGTTGAGGAGAAAATGTTATGTCCAAGGTAGTAAAATTCGGAGGAAGCTCTCTGGCAAGCGCAGAGCAGTTCAAAAAAGTAGGAAGTATCATCCGTGCGGATAAAGAGAGAAGATACGTGGTACCTTCCGCACCGGGAAAAAGATTTTCCGATGATACCAAGGTGACGGATATGCTCTATGCATGCTATGATGTGGCGGAACAGGGGAAGGATTTCAGGGCAGAACTGGATGCCATCAAAGCCCGTTACCGGGAAATCATCGACGGATTGCAGCTGAATCTGGATCTGAGCGATGAATTTAAGACCATCGAGAAGAATTTTAAGGCAAAAGTGGGCAGCAACTATGCGGCTTCTCGCGGAGAATACCTGAACGGTATTATTATGGCAAATTATCTGGGTTATGATTTCATCGATGCCGCAACCGTAATTTTCTTTGACGAGAACGGTGAGTTTGACGCTGCAAAGACCAACGAAGTACTGCGTGCCAGACTGGCAGAGAGTAAAGAAGCAGTGGTTCCCGGATTTTACGGATCTATGCCGGACGGTACGGTGAAGACATTCTCCAGAGGTGGCTCCGACATCACAGGCTCTATCGTAGCCAAGGCTGCGGGGGCTGATGTCTATGAGAACTGGACGGATGTCTCCGGTTTCCTGATCGCAGATCCCAGGATCATTGACCATCCCGAAGCGATTGAGACCATCACTTACCGCGAACTTCGTGAGCTGGCTTACATGGGTGCGACTGTACTCCACGAGGATGCGATCTTCCCGGTACGTCAGGAGGGCATTCCCATCAATATCCGCAATACCAATGCACCGGAGGACAACGGCACCTGGATCGTGGGAAGCACCTGTCAGAAATCCAAATATGTCATCACCGGTATCGCCGGCAAGAAGGGCTTCTGCTCTGTCAATATTGAAAAAGATATGATGAACTCCGAGATCGGTTTCGGCAGAAAGGTATTGCAGGCATTTGAGGAGAACGGCATTTCCTTCGAACATGTTCCTTCCGGCATTGATACCATGACTGTATTCGTACATCAGGACGAATTCATGCACAAGGAGCAGAAGGTAGTGGCAGGCATCCACAGACTGGCGAATCCCGATACCATCGATATCGAGTCCGATCTGGCACTGATCGCTGTCGTGGGACGCGGCATGAAGTCCACACGCGGTACCGCAGGCAGAATCTTCTCCGCACTGGCACACAAGAACATCAATGTCAAAATGATCGATCAGGGATCTTCCGAACTGAATATCATCATCGGTGTGGCTAATGAAGACTTCGAGACGGCAATCAAGGCTATCTATGATATTTTCGTACTGACAAGACTGTAAGGTATTGAACATAAGAGAGTCAATGTGCTTATGTGATTGACGAGCGATGAATTTGCTTATGATAGCTGCATAAGGCAGCGGAGAGCATTGAAAGAGCGAATCGTGAGATAACAAAAAAGAGACAGGACCTAGAAAGGGTAACTGTCTCTTTTTTGTGAACATCTAATTTTCCGGATACTGAATCATGTCTAAGATCGGTGTCCGCATAATATACTGATATGTCTCAAATATTTTTTCCGCAGGGACTTCTCGGGGAGAAGCAAGCCAGGCTTTTAGAATTTCTATTAACAGGATCGCATTATAGCGGGCCAGACTTTGGGGAGTAATCAGGTCACAGGGCATTTCTTTCATGGGATGTCTTGTGAGAATACGGAAAAAAGTTGCTTCGCAGTAATGAGCGAAAAATTCACCGAAACAATTCTGCCCGGTCAGTTCGAAGAGCCGGCGATAATATTCCTTATTCTTTTCAAAACAGATAAACATCAGTTTGATGGCTTCCTGCTCCATGTCATTTTCTATGATGACTTCGACTTTATTGCCGATGTCGCGGTCGAACAGGAACTCAATCACTTCATATTTATCCTGAAAATAATTATAGAAAGTAGGGCGGATCACATGTGCACCATCCGTGATCATTTTGATGGATATCTTCTGGAAAGGCATGGTAAGCACAAGATCACGAAAACTGTCTGCCAATAATTCCTTCGTCTTCATCACAGGACTCCTTTTCCATAAATAAAAAGAATCAAGATAGAGATATTATAAACAAAAAAGGACCAATTCTCAACCGAAAACGACAATTTTGGTAAAATGTCGCGGTTTGATTACAATTGCCCCAAAAGTGTAAAAACAGGAAAAACTTCACACAGGTGTTGTATCTTACCCTGTACGGAAAAATCGGGTAAAGTAAAAACGAAAAGAGATGAAAAAATAGCATAAAACAAAAATGAAAATGGAAAGGAGCTGTGCAGATGGCGTGGTATGAGATTCTGTTCGTATCCGTGGGGCTGTCCCTGGATGTATTTACCTACGCATTGTATAAGGGTGCCATGCTCTCCAGACTCGACAAAAAGCAGATACTGAAGATGACAATGTTGTTTATGGGATGGCAGAGTTTAGCTATGCTTTTGGGAAGTCTGATCTCGGAGATTCCTTATGTCGCCATGAATTACATGCGGACGGAAAAACTGTTCCGGGCGGCTTCGGCGGTGATATTTTTTATAATCGCCATATGGCTGATTGTAAGGGCACTGCGTATGCGTGATCCGGTGGAGCACAGAGAGGATGTATTTTCCTGGAGACAGCTTTGCTTCTGGGCACTGCTTACCAGCGTGGATACATTTCTGACAGGAATCGGTATGGGATTTTTAAATACCAGAGTAACGGTACAGATCATACAACTGGCAATCATGGCAGCATTGGCTGTGGTCGCCGGCATCTATGTGGGATATCGGATCGGGTGCCGGGGAAGGAACCGGATACTGATCAGCGGAGCAATGATCTTCGTGCTGGCCGGAGTGGATGTGTTGTTCCGTTATTATGCTTAGCGGCGAAAATGTGATTCATTATAAAAGGAATCAAATATTCGCTCCCGGGTTTGTTTGGAAGATTTACAAATTATTCAGATAAAGATAAGTAAAGTGAGGAAACGATTATGGCAGATATCAAACACAAAGTAGAGAGAGCTGCATTTGGTACAGCAATCGACGGAATCTTAAAATATGTGAACAAGGACGAAGAAGACAGAGAAAAAGCATTTTTAAAGCTGGTGGATCTGTCCGAAAAATTCATGGGAGATACCTTCTCCAAGGCAAGCTATGACGCGGCAAGACGTATGATCCGGGATTCTGACAGCAAGTGGATGCAGTATGTGAACCGCATCTTAAATGAGGTAGACCCCCATGTCATCAAAATGTCCGCACTGGATTATGGTTTCGAAGCTGCTTTCTGCGGTAAAAAAGAGATCAACGAGATGCGCGTAAAGCATCAGTGTAATATTCCATGGCTGATCCTGATGGATCCCACCAGTGCATGTAACCTGCACTGCACCGGCTGCTGGGCGGCAGAGTATGGCAACCGACTGAACTTAAGCTTCGAAGATATGGACCGCATCGTGACACAGGGTAAGGAACTCGGTATTTATCTGTATTTTTTCACCGGCGGAGAACCGTTAGTCAGAAAAGACGATATCATCCGTCTGTGCGAAAAACATGATGACTGCGGTTTCCATGCGTTTACCAACGGCACCCTGATTGACGAAAAATTCTGCCAGGAGATGAAGCGTGTGGGTAACTTCTCCGTAGCCATCAGTCTGGAAGGCTTTGATGAAGTAAACGACCTGCGCCGCGGCAAAGGTGTATTTGATAAAGTAATGCACGCTATGGATCTGATGAAGCAGTACGGACTGATCTTCGGTACTTCCATCTGCTACACCAGTAAAAACTATAAAGTAGTCACCAGTGATGAATTCCTGGATATGATCATTGAAAAGGGTGCCAGATTCAGCTGGTATTTCCATTATATGCCGGTAGGAAACGATGCATCCTGCGATCTGCTTCCCGATCCGGATCAGAGAGAGTATATGTACCACCGTATCCGTGAGATTCGTGCGATGAAGGGCGGTAAGCCTATTTTCGCATTCGATTTCCAAAATGACGGAGAATATGTAGGCGGATGTATCGCCGGCGGCAGAAACTATTGCCATATCAATCCCAACGGTGATGTGGAACCCTGTGTATTCATCCATTACTCCGGTGCCAATATTAAGGAAGTGGATCTGCTGACCGCCTTAAAACAGCCGCTGTTCATGGCTTACCGTGCAAACCAGCCGTTCAACTGCAACCACTTAAAGCCTTGCCCGATGCTGGAAAATCCGGAGATCTTACAGCGGATGGTGCATGAGACCGGTGCACATTCCACCGACTTACAGTCCCCGGAATCCGTGGAGCATTTGTGCGGAAAATGCGCGGAATATGCGAAAAACTGGGATAAACGTGCGCAGAAACTGTGGAACAAATAGTATAGTTATATATCTTTTACAAAAGTTTATATTTAGTTAATTGCTTTTTGCCTTTCGGCGCATGATAATAGAGGACAGCAAACAGATATGTCCCTATATGGCGGACGAAAGGTGGTACTTCATGAAAGAGAAGTTACAGCGTTTCATGTGGGGGCGTTACGGCAACGACCGGTTCAATCAGTTTTTAATGATTGTGGCTTTGGTCTGCCTGGCGCTCTCTTTTTTTGGTCTCAGAATATTTTATGTGCTGGCACTGGCGTTGTTAGTTTATGCCTATTATCGCATGTTTTCCCGTGATATGAGCAAGCGCAGTGCGGAGAACCAGTGGTATCTGAAAAAAGAGATGAAAGTCCGCGGTTTTATCGCCGGTAAGAAAAAAGCGTTTGCACAGCGTAAGGACTATCGCATATTTAAGTGCCCCAAATGCGGACAGAAGCTTCGTGTGCCCAGAGGTAAGGGAAAAATTGCAATCCGGTGCAGAAAATGCGGAGAGGAATTCATCCGCAAGAGCTGACAAAAAGCTGACGGAAAGGATGGTGAGCCGGATGTTTGGATATATTGTAATGAATCAGTCGGAAATGAAATTTAAGGAATATGATGTGTATCATTCCTACTATTGCGGATTGTGTCAGAGCCTGAAGGAACGATACGGTGCTTTGGGACAGCTCTCCCTGAATTATGACATGACATTTATTCTGATGCTGCTCACCGGTTTGTATGAACCGGAGGATACGGAAGCAAGCTGCAGATGCGTGGCACATCCTTTTGAAAAACATCTGACCAGGAGAAATATTTTTACGGATTATGTAGCGGATATGACGGTATTGTTTTCCTGTTACAAGGCGGAGGACGACTGGGAGGACGAGCATAAGCTGAAGGGTCTGGTCTGCAGTTCACTGCTTGGCAGAAAGCTGAAAAAGAAGCCGTTATTATATCCCGGAAAAGTGCGGAATATTTCTATGGCAATGCAGAATTTTTCCGAAGCGGAGAAAAAGGGGGATGCGGATATCGATACCATGGCGGGACTGTTTGGCCAGGTCATGGCACAGATCGTATCCTGCCGTGAGGATGAATGGCAGGAAAATCTGGAACGACTGGGATTTTTCCTGGGAAAATTCATCTATCTGCTGGATGCCTATGAGGATATCGAACAGGATATCAAGAACGGAACGTATAATCCGTTGAAAAAACGGTACGAAGAACCGGGATTTGAAGAAGAGTGCAGACAGATTCTGACCATGATGATGTCGGAATGTTGTAAAGAATTCGAGCAGCTTCCCATTTTGCAGAATGTGGATATCCTGCGGAATATTCTGTATTCCGGTGTCTGGTGCCGCTACGAGATCGTACGGAAAAAACGGGAGAAAAGCAGTGCAAAAGAGGTAACGGGAAATGAGTTATGATCCATACAGTGTCCTCGGAGTGAGCAGAGATGCCACGGAAGAGGAAATCAAAAAAGCATATAAGGCACTGAGCAGAAAATATCATCCCGATGCTAATATCAACAACCCCAACAAAGCACAGGCGGAAGAAAAATTCAAGGAGATTCAGGCCGCTTATCAGCAGATCATGAAGGAACGGACCGAAGGCTACAGCTATGGCGGCGGTTATAGCAGTCAGAATTACGGCGGCAGCCGCAGCAGCTATAGCGGCGGACAAAGCTACGGAGGGTACGGCGGCTACGGGCAGGGGTTCGGAGGTTTTGGTGACTTCTGGCAGCAGGCGGGCTGGCAGGAACAGACCTCCGGTTATGAGGAAGAACCGAGACTGCGTGCAGCCGGCAATTACCTTAGAAACGGCTATTACAGAGAAGCAAGAAATACGCTGGACGGCATGGGCGAACATGAGAAAACGGCCCGGTGGTATTATTACAGTGCTGTGGCACATTCCGGTCTTGGAAATAATGTGGCAGCGCTGGAGCATGCCAACAAGGCGGTGGCACTGGATCCGCAGAATATGGAATACCAGGTTCTGCTGCAGAGACTTCAGAGCGGCGGACAGTGGTATGAGAGCAGACAGGCCGCCTACGGTTATCCGCATGTGGGCGGAAACGATCTGTGCCTGAAGATCTGTCTGGCAAATCTTTTCTGCAATCTCTGCTGTGGCGGCGGAGGCTTATGTTTCGGCGGTTACGGCGGACGAGGGATGTATTAAGGGATTATGTTTTTAAAAAGATACTTGCTTTTTTCAGGTATCCTCACTATAATATTAGATACAAGATGTAGATACGAAAAAGAATGAAAAACACAAAATCTAGTGAAAAACTATGATTTGTAGAAAAAGTCGTGTCGGGAACTTGCTTCCGATGCGGCTTTTCTTTCGGCTTATGGCGGTATTCGTATGCATTGGGAAAGAAGTAAAGTGAGGGAAACAGGAATGAAGATTCAGAAGAGAGACGGACGCGTAGTACCTTATGAGGAGGAGAAGATCCGTGCGGCCATTCATAAGGCAAACAATGAGGTGGAAGAACGGTATCGTGCCAGTGAAGGACTGATCGAGGAAATTCTGGAGGATGTAAAGCAGGAGGGCAAGGAGACCCTGACCGTGGAGCATATTCAGGATATGATCGAGGAGCACCTTGTAGAGCACAACAAATATACCCTGGCAAAGAAGTATATCGTATATCGTTACCAGAGAAGCCTGCTTCGTAAGTCCAACACTACGGATGAATCTATCTTAAAACTGATCCGCAATGAGAATAAAGAGCTGGCGGAGGAAAATTCCAACAAAAATACCCGTCTGGCATCCACGCAGAGAGACTATATCGCGGGCGAAGTATCCCGTGATGTGACCAGACGTCTGTTGTTACCGGAGCATATTGCCATGGCACATGATAACGGCGTGCTGCATTTCCATGATGCGGACTATTTTATCCAGCCGATCTTTAACTGCTGTCTGATCAATATCAAGGACATGCTGGACAACGGCACCTCCATCAACGGCAAGATGATCGAGTCTCCCAAGAGCTTTCAGGTGGCTTGTACCGTAACGACCCAGATCATTGCAGCGGTAGCCAGCAACCAGTACGGCGGACAGAGTGTCAATATCAAGCATTTGGGAAAATATCTGCGTAAGAGTAAAGAAAAATTTGCAAAGCAGCTGGAAGAGGAGTTCGGTGATACCCTGGATCAGGCAGCCAAGGATAAGATCGTTGAAATGCGTCTGCATGATGAGTTGAAATCCGGTGTCCAGACGATCCAGTATCAGATCAACACACTGATGACGACCAACGGACAGTCCCCTTTTGTGACTTTGTTCCTGCACATTGATGAAAATGACGAATATGTGGAAGAGACTGTCCAGATCATCATGGAAATCCTGCGTCAGCGCATTGAGGGAACCAAGAACGAGAAGGGCGTCTATGTCACTCCTGCATTCCCCAAGCTGGTTTACGTACTGGATGAGAATAACTGTCTGAAAGGCGGAAAATATGATTATGTGACCAAACTGGCTGCACAGTGCTCTGCCAAGAGAATGTATCCGGATTATATTTCTGCGAAAAAGATGCGTGAGAATTATGAGGGAAATGTATTTTCCTGCATGGGCTGTCGTTCGTTCCTGTCTCCCTGGAAGGATGAAAACGGAGAGTACAAGTGGGAAGGACGTTTCAACCAGGGTGTTGTCAGCATCAACCTGCCCCAGATCGGTATTCTGGCAAAGGGAGATGAAGAGAAATTCTGGAAATTATTGGACGAGCGTCTGGAGCTGTGTTATGAGGCACTGATGTGCCGTCACAAGGCACTGGAGGGCGTGGTATCCGACGTGAGCCCTATCCACTGGCAGTACGGAGCCATTGCCCGTCTGAAGAAGGGCGAGACGATCGATAAATACCTGCATAACGGTTATTCCACCATGTCTCTGGGATATATCGGTCTGTATGAGACCACTTATCTGATGAAGGGATGCAGCCAGACCGTGGAGCCCGGCAAGGAATTCGCACTGCGCGTCATGGATTACATGAAGGATCGCTGCGCAAAATGGAAAGAAGAGACCGGCATCGCATTCAGCCTGTACGGGACTCCGGCCGAGACCTTATGCTATCGCTTCGCAAAGATCGATCGTGAAAAATACGGTGATATTTCCAATGTTACCGATAAGGGATATTATACGAACTCTTACCACGTGGATGTGCGTGAAAAAATCGATGCATTTACCAAGTTCAAGATCGAGAGTGAGTTCCAGAACAAATCTCTGGGCGGCGCAATCTCTTATGTAGAGGTACCCAACCTCACCAATAACGTGGAAGCAATCGAGGAAGTGATCCGGTTCATCTATGACAATATCCAGTACGGTGAGTTCAATACCAAGTCAGATTATTGTCAGGTATGCGGTTACGACGGTGAGATTATGATCAACGACAATATGGAATGGGAATGCCCCCAGTGTCATAACAAGGATCATTCGAAGATGAATGTCACCAGAAGAACCTGCGGTTATCTGGGAGAGAATTTCTGGAATGTCGGCAAGACCAAGGAGATCAAAGCGAGAGTCCTGCATCTGTAATTCAGGAATTGTAAAATAATGCAGAATTTCCAATAGGAAGGGGAAGATCCTATGAACTATGCAACCATCAAAAAAACAGACGTTGCAAACGGTCCCGGCGTGAGAGTATCGTTGTTTGTCAGCGGATGTACTCATCATTGCAAGGGATGTTTTAACAGCGAAGCCTGGGATTTTCACTATGGACAGGCATACACAGAGGAAACAGAACAGGAGATCTTACAAGCACTGGCCCCGGACTATATCCGGGGCTTGAGTTTACTGGGAGGGGAACCCATGGAACCGGAGAACCGGGGAACGGTACTTTCTCTGGTGAAAAAGGTACGAGAGCGATATCCGCAGAAAACGATATGGTGCTACACTGGGTATGATTTTGACAAGGATCTGCTGCCCTGGATGGAAGCAGGAGATCCGGTAATGAAGGAGCTTCTGCCGCTTCTGGATGTTATCGTGGACGGAGAGTACAAGGAAGCATACAGAAATCTGAGATTACCATTTCGTGGCTCAGAGAATCAGCGGATTTTGGATGTGCCATTGTCTTTAAAGGAAAAATGTGGTAAAATCTTATATACATAAGAGGATTCGGGTCGAAAAAGGGATATCGGTCCGAAAATAAAAACAAAAGTGTGAGGGAGTAATACAAGTATGGAGAGCTTTCTGGATATGACATTAGATAGAAATCTCTACATCGGTGTTCCGGTGGGAGCCTTTTTGTGCTCCCTTTTTCTGTTATTCTGCTTTTTGAATACCATAAGGAGCCGGACAGTCCGTAGTCTGAGGGCAGTGCTGGTCTCCTGTCTTGTGTGGACCGGTGGGGTGATCCTCATGCGGCTGCAGGTATTCCCCGGGATCTGGTTCTGGCATAATTTTGCACTGATGGGACTGTTGGTCATTCCGGTGTTCATGTATGCATTTCTGTTCAGTTTTCTGGAAATTACAGAGCATGATGCGTTGATATATATTTACGGAGTGTTGACAGTGGCGCTGGTACTTGGCAATGCCTGGAGCGGCACTCTTGTGCCGGCACCTGAGGCGGTGATCCGGGCGGATGGAACCTTCGTCTATGTGTATCATGCAACAGTGGGCATATGGGTGCTGGTGGTATTGGAGGTTTTGGTACTGGTCTATGCTACTTATCTGGCACATTGCAAGATAGACGGGAAACTGCAGCTGCGGAAGAAACTGCAGCCGCTGTTACTGGGAACCCTGTTTATTCTGGCGGGAAATCTGTTCTGCCAGATTCCCGATAATGTATTCCCGTTTGATATGCTTGGCTGTGTTGGCATGGCAGTGTGCATGGTCTATATCATGTACAAACAGTACCTGTTTGATTTTTCTTATCGAATGACGGTAGGTGCAGTATATTTTCTGGCGGTAGTGTTAGCATCCCTTCCCCTGGTGATCCTGTATCATAATCTGGAAAATGTGTTGGGGACGCTGGAGAGATCCGTAGTACAGAAACTGATTCTGTATATTGTACTGCAATGCGCATGGACAGTATTTGTAGTAGCATTTGCCAGAAAACGTCTGGAAAATATTCTGAACCAGAAGCAGAAGCTGATGGTGGAAGGAATGCATGAGTTTCAGGACAGAGCAGCATCTATCCTGAATCGCAGGGAATTGTTTGCAACTCTGCATGATATCCTGGATGATGTGATTCCCGGATGGAAATCCAGAATTTTTGAGAAGAATGAAAACAATGCCGGATATCACGAAATAATACGAAACGGGCAGATTCCGCTGGGCAGAGAAGAAGCAGAGAGAATCTGTGACATTGTAGAACGGGACGAGGTGAAGGAAACACCATCGGTCGCTTTATTAAAATATGATAATATGGTCTGCGGTTTTGTATACATGGAGCAGCTGCGGGCAAATAAGCTCAATTATCGCGAAGCAGATTGTATTCGCCAGATGGCAAATATCGCATCGGGAAGCCTGAAAAATATTGATGCCTATGAAAAAGTATATCAGGTGTCCATACATGATGAACTGACAGGCTTGTACAACCGGAGCTATTGTGGAGTGTGTCTGCGGCAGGAGGGCATTCTCGGAGACGAGAGAGGCTTCCTGTACATGGATATGGATAATTTCAAATTATACAATGATCTGTACGGAGAACAGACCGGTGACCGGATCCTGAAATGGTGTGCAGATAGAATACAGGCTAACGTGAAGGACGGAGAGGTCTTCCGCGTGGGGTCCAATGAGTTTCTGGTCTCGGTGCCGGAGACCGGAAGGGATGCACTGGTGGAGCTGGCGGAGAAGCTGACTCAGGCAGTCCGGGAGAATACCACGGACAAGCCACAGGTGATGCAGCCTATTACTTTCAGCGTTGGTGTGGCATGGTATCCCGGACTGGCAGCAGATGCAACGGAACTGTTCCGACAGTCTAAGAGAGCTGCATTCTATGCCAAGAGGAACGGTAAAGATCAAATTCATGTATATGAAGGAAATATTACGGAGGAAAATCAGGACAGGGAGACCGGCTACGAGCAGGTGGCACCTACGGTATATGCACTGGTGGCGGCAATTGATGCGAAAGACTCTTTTACGTTCCAGCATTCTACTAACGTATCCCAGTATGCGGTGCTGCTGGCACAAAAGCTGGGGGTGTCCAGAGACGATATTCAGACTGTGAAGGTGGCAGGTCTGCTGCATGATATCGGTAAGATCGGTATTCCGGAGAACATACTGAAAAAGGCAGGAAAGCTCACGGATGAAGAATATGAGATCATGAAGAGCCATGTGGAGAAATCGATAGAGATGATCCACTATCTGCCGAATATGAATTATGTCATTCCGGCGGTAGTGTCTCACCATGAGAGATATGACGGCAAAGGCTATCCCCGTGGATTAAAAGGAGAAGAAATCTCGCTCCTCGGAAGAATCCTTGCGGTATGCGACAGCTTTGATGCCATGATCTCCAAGAGAGCTTATAAAGAGCCGCTGAGTGTAGAGTATGCGATGGGAGAGCTGGAGAAAAATAAAGGCACACAGTTTGATCCCAAGGTGGCGGAGGCATTTATTGCATTGATCAAAGAAGGGAAAGTTCCCCTGTAATAAGAGAATCCGGTGATAACGTAAGAAAGAGGCGCCCGTGGGTGCCTCTTTTCAAAAGGGGAGGATTAAGTATTATCGTATCTTACGTAAGATCAAAGGAGGGGATCCGATGATAGTAGTAGTCTGTCCAGGTTTTCACGGAATATACATTGCTTGACATGATTTTTTTGTTGTTTTTAAGGTAGAGATGTTATATACTATGGTTATTGATTCTGCCAACGAGTGAATTGGCTGACGATTACTTACAGGTAAGGCAGTTCATATTAATTATTATTTATGTAAGGATGGTATTACACTATGAATTTAATGGAACAATGGAGATCAGTAGCATATAATGAGGCAACCGGCAAAGAGAAGCTGCAGCAGCTCTGGGCAGCTTATTTCCAGGAGGAAAAGGAAATTTACGCACAGCTTCTGAAGAATCCCGATGAAGTCGTAAAAGGTACGGTAAAAGAGCTGGCTGATAGGTTCAAAGTATCTCTGATGACTATGACAGGATTTCTGGACGGTATCAACGACAGCCTGGTAGAGAAGAATCCCCTTGATGATCTGGAAGAGGATACCCAGGTAAATTTAGGCTTCGATAAGGCACTTCTGTACAAGAACATGGTAGCTGCGGAAGCTGACTGGCTGTATAATCTGGAAGAGTGGAATGCAATCTTTGATGAAGAGACCCGTAAACAGCTTTACAAAGAGCAGAAAGCTTCCACCACAATCGTAAAGGAGCAGAAGGTATATCCCAATGACCCCTGTCCCTGCGGAAGCGGCAAAAAGTATAAAAAGTGCTGCGGCAGAAAGTAAATTGAACGAAAAAGGGGGTTTTCCGCAGATTTGCAGAGAGCCCTTTTTTCGTTTTAGAATCAGAATGGGAAAGGAAGGGTTACATATGAAAATGCTGAAAGAAATGAAATGGGAAGCGATTCTCTCCGGAATTCTGTATATCCTCTTGGGAATTGTGGCGCTGGTGATTCCGGAGACCATGCAGAAGACACTGGGGTATCTCATCGGTATCGTGCTGATCGTAGCAGGGCTGGTTTCCATGGTATGTTATCTGCTCAGAGATGCCAGAGAGAACTATTACCACAACGAGTTCGTATTTGGTCTCCTTGGTATCGTGCTGGGAGCGGTAGTCCTGTACAAGGTAGAGATCGTCATCTCTCTGATTCCGTTTATTCTGGGAGTGTTGGTAATGTGCAGCGGATGCAGCAAACTACAGGATGCTATTGACCTGAAGAGACTGGGTTACGGCAGCTGGCTGGGATTGCTCGTCGCGGCCGCAATCAATATCATCCTGGGAGTGGTACTGATCTACAATCCGTTCAAAGCAGCAATTTTATTGTTCCGCGTTTTGGGAGTGGTACTGATCCTCAGTGGTGCAGGAGACTGTTTTTCCACCATCTATTTTTCGCAGAAATTGCGCAGGTTCAAGCAGGAACAGGACGCTCTGGACAGTACGTTTGAAGAAATCAATTCAGAGAAATAACAACAGCATACAGGAAGAGAAACTGGCAGGAGGAACATCGTGAATATTGCATCGTTTTTATCTCCGAAGGAGGAAGTGACTTTCCTTCGGGACGATATGACCATCAGGCAGGGGCTGGAGAAGATGAAACGTTACGGATACACCGCAGTACCGGTGATTGACGCCGAGGATCGGTATGTGGGCGTGGTCAGTGAGGGAGACTTTCTGTGGAATATCTTAAGCCATAACAATGAGCTGGACAGTATTACCATGAAGAGTCTGGAAAAACTATCCGTGAGAGATATTATCCAGAGCGGTAAGATTCGTCCGGTATGTATCGACACCAACATGGAAGAACTGCTGGGACAGGCGCAGATGCAGAACTTTGTACCTGTGATCGATGACAGAAATGTATTTATCGGCATCATTACCCGAAGCGAGATCATCAAATATTTTATCAAGAAGCAGATTGAAGTTGCGGAGAAGCAGATCTGATCCGGAAAATCGGATGCAGGAAGCAATCGTTCAAAAAAAGAGTCGAATATTACAGTGAATAAAAAACAGGAAAGGTGTGTAAACAGATGAAAAAGTTGGAAGAATATGTAAAGAGTATTCCGGATTTTCCGGAGAAGGGTATCATTTTCAGAGATGTTACAAGCGTACTGCAGGATGCGGACGGATTACATCTGGCGATCGATACCATGCAGGAGAAAATCAAGGATTTGGACTATGATGTGGTAGTAGGTCCCGAGTCCAGAGGATTTATTTTCGGAACGCCGATCGCATACAATAATCATAAGCCCTTTGTCCTGATTCGTAAGAAGGGTAAGCTTCCCAGAGAGACTGTATCCACGACCTATGATCTGGAGTACGGTTCCGCAACCATCGAGATGCACAAGGACAGCATCAAACCCGGTCAGAAGGTATTGATCGTAGATGACCTGATTGCTACCGGTGGTACCACAGAGGCTATGGTCAAGCTGATCGAATCTCTCGGCGGAGAAGTGGCAGGCATCGTAGTCCTGATCGAACTGGCAGGACTAAAGGGACGTGAGCGTTTAAGCGGTTACCGTCTGGAATCCGCAATCTGCTACGAGGGTAAATAGGCAGTACAAAACAATTCGGTATTCGCTGCGTATAGGGGTAACCGAGTGGTTTATGAATAGTAACAATGTATAAAATATATGGAGCTGTTTCGTCTATGACAGAAGAGAAGAACGAAGTTATCTTTGATGATGACAAGATAAGTAAATCAGAAGAATTCGTGAATCCCGAGGAATTGTATCAGGAGCTTATTTGCTGTGTGCAAAAATACCATCCCAGTGATGATATTTCCATGATTGAGAAGGCATATAAGGTTGCCAGCAAGGCACACAAAAATCAGTTCCGCAAGTCCGGGGAACCGTATATTATCCATCCGTTGAACGTGGCAATCATTCTGGCGGATCTGAAGCTGGATAAGGAGACGATTGTCGCAGGTATTCTGCATGATGTGGTAGAGGATACCGTGATGACGGAGGATGACCTGCGCAGAGAATTCGGGGATGATGTGGCACTTCTGGTGGACGGAGTGACGAAACTGGAGAAGATTCCTCTGTCCGGCAACGGGGAACAGTCGGATGCCAAGCTGGAGATGCAGGCAGAGAACCTGCGTAAGATGTTCCTCGCCATGGCGAAGGACATCCGTGTCATCATGATCAAACTGGCCGATCGTCTGCATAATATGCGGACTTTGAAATACAAGACCCCGGAGAGCCAGCAGAGAATCGCAAAAGAGACCTTGGAAATCTATTGTCCCATTGCCCAGCGACTTGGTATCAGCAAGCTGAAAATCGAACTGGATGACCTGTCCTTAAAATACCTGGAGCCCGATATCTATTATGATCTGGTGGATAAGATCGCCGTGCGGAAAAGTGTCCGTGAAAAATATATCCAGGGCATCGTGGATGAAGTCAGCGAACATATTAAAAATGCGGGAATCGATGCGAAAGTCGATGGCCGTGTAAAGCATTTTTTCAGCATTTACAAGAAGATGAAGAACCAGCATAAGACGCTGGATCAGATCTATGATCTGTTTGCCGTGCGTATTATCGTGGAGACGGTGAAGGATTGTTATGCGGCGTTAGGTGTGATCCATGAGATGTATAAACCCATTCCGGGACGTTTTAAGGATTATATCGCCATGCCCAAGGCAAACATGTATCAGTCCCTGCATACCACACTGATCGGCAGCAATGGACAGCCTTTCGAGATCCAGATTCGTACCTTTGAGATGCACCGTGTCGCTGAATACGGTATTGCGGCTCACTGGAAGTACAAGGAAGCTTCCGACGGCAAGAAGCCGGAGGTACAGGAAGAAGAGAAGCTGGTATGGCTGCGTCAGATCCTGGAGTGGCAGCGGGATATGTCGGATAACAAGGAGTTCATGAATTTGCTTAAGAACGATCTGGACTTGTTCTCCGACAGTGTATATTGCTTTACCCCTACCGGTGAGGTCAAGAACCTTCCGGCAGGATCCACACCGATCGATTTCGCTTACAGCATTCATTCCGCAGTCGGCAACAAGATGGTAGGTGCGAGAGTCAACGGTAAGCTGGTGACCATTGATTACAAGATCAACAACGGAGACCGGATCGAGATCATTACGTCCCAGAACTCCAAGGGTCCCAGCCGTGACTGGCTGAATGTGGTAAAAAGTACCCAGGCCAAGAACAAGATCAATCAGTGGTTCAAGAACGAATTAAAAGAAGATAACATTATCAAGGGCAAGGAACTGCTTTCCAACTATTGTAAAGCCAGAGGAATCAACCTTGCCAGCCTGCAGAAACAGGAATATATGGAAGCTGTCATGCGTAAATACGGATTCCGCGATTGGGATTCCGTACTGGCAGCCATGGGACACGGTGCCTTGAAAGAGGGACAGATCGTCAATAAGATGCAGGAGCTCTATGACCGTGACCACAAGAAAGAGATGACGAATGAGGAGGTTCTGGCAAGTATCGCGGAGAACAATGCGGCGAATGTCCAGAACGGAACCGGCAAACCGGTGCTCATGAAGTCCAAGAGCGGTATCGTGGTCAAAGGAATCGCGGATCTGTCGGTACGTTTTTCCAAATGCTGTTCTCCGGTACCGGGAGACGAGATCGTAGGCTATGTGACCAGGGGAAGAGGTATCTCTATCCACCGTACCGACTGTATCAACATCATCAATCTGCCGGAATTGGAGCGGGCGAGACTCATCGATGCCGAGTGGCAGCCGGAGGAGGCACATGCAGAGAAATATCTGGCAGAGATCAAGATCTATGCGAACAACCGTAACGGTCTGCTGGCGGATATCTCCAAGGCTTTGACGGAGAAGAATATTGATATTATATCCATGAATACCAGAACCAGCAGACAGGGACTGGCGACTTTGCAGACGACGTTTGAAATCAGCAGCAGAGAGGAACTGAACCGGATCATAGATAAGATCCGGGGCATCGAGAACGTCATTGATATTGAGAGAACCACGGGCTAAAGAAGGGGTTAGGAATGAGTAATATTTGTATCAGGCATATTTTATTGGGCGTCTATGCGACCAACTGCTATTATGTCAATCGGGAAGGCAGCAAAAAGGTACTGGTATTCGATCCGGCAGACCAGGGAAAAGAACTGGCGGAAAAGCTGGAGCGGGACGGCTTCCACGTGGCAGCCATCTTTTTAACACATGGACATTTTGATCATATCACCGGCTGTGAAGCACTGAAGGCAGCAGCGGATGCCTATGCCGCAGCACGTGGCGAAGCACCTGTGAAGGTCTATGCCGGGAAAGCAGAAAAGGATTTTTTACTGGATACGAAGAACAATCTGTCGAAAGATATGGGACGTCCGGTAGCTGTGACCGCAGATGTGTATCTGAAGGACGGAGAGGAACTGGATCTGGACGGCATCCGGATCAAGGTGCTGGCGACTCCCGGACATACCGCAGGCGGTGTGAGTTATTATTTCCCGGATGGTGGGTTCGTCATCTGTGGAGATACGCTGTTCGAGGAATCCGTCGGCAGAACGGATTTTCCTACCGGCAGCATGAGCACGCTGGTGCGCTCTGTGAAGGAAAAGCTGTTTATGTTGCCGGATGATACGAATGTATGTCCGGGACACGGCGAACTCACGACCATCGGCCATGAGAAAAAGTATAATCCGTATTGTGCGGAGTAGGAAACGGCGAATGCTCAGAACAGATCGGTATTCTTGCAGGATAGCTGTAAACCAGTTCGGTTATGAGTGGGAATACTCGGTAATTTAATTGCTGACATAGTTTTAGGCACAGATAAGAGGTCTGTGCTTAAATTTTAACGTTTAAATGGTTTGAAATGTTATGAATGGTGTTTCCTGTATAGGAAATATAGATAGTTAACATATATTTTGTACTATGTATAAGAATTTGCATGGTTACTGAAAGGTATATTGAAAGAATGAAAGTAGTAAAATTATCTCATCCCAACTATGAATATGATGTACATTCCCTCGTGAAGGCTTTTTACGCTGAGGAACAGGTGACGGTCATCACTCCGGAGACGAAGCCGGAGAAGCTTGCGGAACTGGAGCCGCAGGCTGCTATTACCATCACGTTAAGCGAGACCGGTGCACAGATTTGCGTGGGTGAGGAAGGCTTTTCCTGGGAACAGGCATCAGAAGAGATTAAGGACGGCTATAAGAACGGTCTGAAACGGTTTTTATACCGTACGTTAAGCAAGGTGACCGGGCTGGAGCTTCCCTGGGGAAATCTTACAGGCATCCGTCCCACGAAGATCGCGTATGGTATGCTGGATGAGGGAAAAGATGATACGGAAATCCTGAAATTTATGGAGCAGAGCCATTATGTCAGTGAAGAGAAGGCATTGCTCGGGATCGATATTGCGAAGAGAGAACGGAAACTGTTGAAAAATATTCACTACGAGGGCGGTTATAGTCTGTACATCGGCATTCCTTTCTGCCCGACGACCTGCCTGTATTGCTCCTTTACTTCTTATCCCATCGCAGCCTATCGTAAGCAGGTGGACGATTACGTAGATGCCGTGATCAAAGAGATGGATGATGTGGCGGAGAATTTTAAGGACAAAGTGCTGGATACTGTGTACATCGGCGGAGGTACGCCGACGACACTGGAGCCGGAACAGTTGGATCGCCTGATTACAGCGTTGAAAACTAAGTTCGATTTTTCCACCGTGCAGGAATTTACCGTAGAGGCAGGCCGTGCCGACAGCATTACGAGAGAAAAACTGGAAGTGCTGCATCGTCACCGGGTCGGCAGAATCTCCGTGAATCCCCAGACCATGAAGCAGGAGACACTGGATATCATCGGCAGAAAGGCCAGTGTGGAGCAGGTACTTACCGCCTACAGACTGGCCAGAGAAGTCGGCTTCGACAACATCAATATGGATCTGATCCTGGGACTGCCGGGAGAACTGGAAGCGGATGTGCAGCGCACCATTGACAAGGTGGTAGAGTTGGCTCCGGACAGCCTGACTGTGCATTCTCTGGCAATCAAACGGGCATCCCGGCTAAATCGGTGGATTCAGGAGAACGGTGTATCCATGCTGCATAATACGGATGAGACCATGAAGATTGCGGCAGCAGGCGCAGAGAAGCTGGGAATGAAGCCCTATTATCTCTACCGACAGAAGAACATGTCCGGCAACTTTGAGAATACCGGCTATGCCCTGCCCGGAAAATACGGACTGTATAATATTCTCATCATGGAAGAGAAACAGACCATTGTAGCACTGGGAGCCGGTTCCATTACCAAGCGGGTGTTCCCGGACGGCAGGATCGAGCGGTGCGATAATGTGAAGGATGTGAAGCTGTATATCGAGCAGATTGATGAGATGATCGAGCGCAAGAGGAAGCTGTTTGAAGAATAATAGTTGAGTGTGTTACTCGGATTAGTACCGGAAGCGGCAGAATAAAAATATGGTAGTCATTAGGTGTTCCTTTTGACTGCCGTTTTTTTAAAATTAAAGAGGAGCCGGATTACTCCGGCTCCTCCAAGTATGTGTCCGCAAACACATACCCCAATTGCTGTTTATAATATACTATAGACAGGTAAAATATGCAAACATTATATGGAATTTTTTAAGATGTTTAAGCGAGAGAACAAATCAGGATGAATGATTTGATCTCTGTTTTAGAGACTTTCAGTAATTTTAAGTAGTAACAGATAAGGATAATGTAATCGCCGATAGTCTTGAAATTTATGTACGGCATCCCCATTTCTAAAATCAGGCATTGTTTCATTGGTCTTGAAGGGTTCATTTTTTGAAACGGGTATCATATACCACATCGTTGTGAGCAATGGCATTTCTTAAATCTTTTAAGGCATATACATATTTATAAGGAAAAGAAGAAACTGCCGGGACAGATTTTTTAACCGGATTTAGTGTGTCCCGAATTCTTGTGTCGACTTGACTTCTCAATGGGATAATGTTATCGTGTAGTTAAATATATTGATAACATGAATTGCACAGATAGCGAATAGACCGCAGGAATGCGGTCTTTCAAAAGCACATAGGTTAGTAAGAACTAACTAAAAACGGAATCTATAAAGGAGGAAACCATGAAACACATTCACTTTGACGTTGAAACGGACGGATTCTACGGAGCCTATTGGGAGAACAAAGAGGTTTGCGATTGTGCCATAATTGCCATGCTGGGAGATGACCCGGAAGATTATATGGCGCGTTCGGCGGTGAAATGGCTTTGGAGGCAGGGCATTAATGTCCTCACCATGTCGCCCGGCAAGAAAGATTACGGACATCACAATTATCCGTTGGAGCGGATCGAAACGGCAATATCCCGGCTGAAAGCGCATGGAAACAAGAAAATCGCTATCGCCGGAGCCTCTACCACAGGAACACTTGCATTGACCGCGGCAGCTATGTTTCCGCAGATCAGCCTGACGGTTGCCATGACACCCAGTGATTTTGTCTGGCAGGGCTTTATGCAGGGGAAAAAGGACGGCTGTAAGGAATGGCCGAGTGAGGGAGAATCCTTGTTTTCCTATCATGGAAAACCGCTGCCCTACATGCCGTTCTGCTATCGGCATCCGCAGTACTGGCAGTTGATCGCGGCAGAGACAAAGCGCACCGGTGATATGGTCAACTCCCGTAAACTGTTTGATGATTCCGAGGCAGCACATCCAATCCGACAGGAAGAATACATTCCCATCGAGAACATCCGCGGCAAGCTTATGCTGATCGGTGCGGAAGATGACGTGTTGTGGGATACGGCGAAATACATTCACCGCATGGAAGCACGCCTGTCGGAAAAACCGCATAACTGCAACGTGGAGACAGTGGTTTATGCGCATGGCACGCACTTTGTTTTCCCGGAAGGAATGATAAAAATTATGCTGCCGGTGGGATCGGGACTGTTCGTCAAGATGGCATTCCAAGCGGCAAAAAAATACCCGGAGGAATGCAGGCAGACCCGTATAGATATAGATCGCCGAATGGCGAATGCTATCAGTGTTTGGAAAAAGTCATAAATGCAGCATCATATTTCCGCGTTGACCGTATGCTGTTTGCGATAGCGTCCCGGAGAGACATTTTTGTAACGCCGAAAAATGCGGTTAAAGTAACTTAGGTCATGAAAACCGCAGGAATAGGCAATCTCCGTGATGCTGTCGGAAGAGGTACATAAAAGTTCACATGCACATTCAACGCGGTAGTAATTCAGATAATCAATAGGAGTCTTTCCGATAACAGAGCGGAAGATGCGGCAAAAATGCTCGGGGGACAATTGCAGGACTTCTGCAAGATCTGCCAGACTCAGTTGTGAGGCATAGTTTTTTCGAATAAAGTTCAGCACTTGCTTGACCTGAGAAGAGTCCTGCAGTGAATGTCTGGCAGACGGAGTGGAAACAGTATAGAGATGTTCCTGCAAAATCTGTCCCAGCAACTGCCACAGCATTCCTATCGTATAAAATTCATAACCGATAGTTCTTGTTTGTACAATTCTAAACAGATATGTGATCAAACTGCCAGAGGGAGAACCCTGAGTGTGCAGAACATGGATCTGTGTCTCGCGAGAAAAAAGTTCAGCATATTTATGCCGGAACAGTCCACCGTAATTTGCAATCAAATGGTTCAGATCAAATACAAGACATTCATAAACACAATCGGACGGAATTCCACCGTGAACGGCACCGGAAGTCAGAAATGCGGTATCCCCTGCTGTGAGAAGATAGGATTGTCCGTCTACTGTCAGTGAAAATTTTCCCTGCAATATCAGCATAAGTTCATATTCCATATGCCAGTGAAACGGCATTTCGTAACGGGGATGCGTGATATCAACATAATATAGTTCGATGGGGAATTCAGAAGTTCCTCTTGTGGTATTTTCGTGGGAAGCCAGATATCTCATATAACAGCCCTCTCTTCAGTGTACAGTCCAAAGCAACAATATCATAAAATGTCAATATTGTCCAATATATGATCATTATAAGCAACGACATGTAAAAAAAACAACAGTATAATACAAATATAAAGAAAACAAAAGGAAAAATAAGGAGGTATCGTATTATGGAACTCACAGAGATTAAAGATCAGATCTGTGATGTCTGTCATAAAATGTGGCAGTTAGGGTGGGTCGCTGCAAATGACGGAAATGTATCGGTAAAGCTGGATGACGGAACCTTTCTGGTAACACCGACAGGGATGAGCAAAAGTTTTATTACGCCGGACAAACTGTTAATAATCGATGCAGAGGGCAACATTTTAGAAGGCGCAGAGGGACTGCGGCCTTCCAGCGAAATCAAGATGCATTTGAGGTGCTATGAGAAACGTGAGGACGTGAGGGCAGTTGTTCATGCACATCCGCCTGCCGCAACGGGATTCGCTGTGGCGCATCGTCCGATGGATATGTACAACATGATTGAAGATGTGGCGGCAATCGGAGCAGTACCGCTGACACCATATGGAACACCGAGTACGACAGAAGTACCGGACGCAATTGAACCGTATCTGCAGGAACATGACGTAATGCTATTGGAAAATCATGGTGCACTGACTATGGGGAGTGATGTGATCACTGCATATTACCGTATGGAAAGCCTGGAATTGTGGGCCAAAATAACGATTAATGCAATTTTGCTGGGCGGCAGTTATGATATTGACCGTAAAAATATTGATAAGCTGATCGGTTTACGTTCCTATTATCATATTACAGGAAAACATCCCGGCTATATAAAATTTGAACATCCACAGGATGGAGTGCCTACAGATCGTTGAAGAGGAGGAATTTATATGACTGCGACTACAACGGTTTTGGCATTTGATTTCGGAGCATCTACCGGACGGGCAATCAAGGCAGTCTATGACGGAGATACGATTGCGTGCTCCGAAGTTCATCGTTTTGATAATGTTCCGGTGTTTAAGGAAGGACATCTGCGTTGGAATATAGAAGCGTTATTGCGGGAAACACGTATTGCCATCGAGAAAGCCGGAAAAATTGACAGTCTGGCTTTTGATACCTGGGGAGTGGATTTCGGATTACTGGATGCAGACGGCAGACTGCTTGATGATCCGGTACATTATCGAGATGGACGGACAAAGGGGTGGCCTGAGCGTGTTTCGAAATTCATTGACAGGAAAGAATTGTATGCAGAAACCGGCAATCAGATTTTGGAGATCAATACATTGTTTCAAATTCTGGCATTACAAGAAGAACATCCTGAACTTCTGAAGAAAACCGCGCATCTGTTATTCCTGCCGGATTTGATGGCTGCACAGCTGGGAGCCGGACTGACTTGGGAAAAGTCCATTGCTTCTACCGGTCAGATGTGGAATCCGATGACCGGGACATGGAATACATCGTTGCTTTCTGCACTTAATATCGACAGTCGATTGCTTGGCACTCCCACTGACAGCGGACGGATTACAGGATCATTGCCGGATGGAACCAAAATAGTTTCCGTAGTGGGACATGATACGCAGTGTGCGGTTGCTGCGATGCCTACAGTACAAGGAGAATGTGCGGCCTTTTTGTCCTGTGGCACATGGAGCCTGATCGGCTGTGAGCTTGAGAAACCGATTCTTACAGGAGAAAGTTGTGAGATGGGGTTGTCTAATGAATATGGTGCAAACGGAAAGACAAACTATTTAAAAAATATTATAGGATTATGGCTGATTCAGGAAAGCAGACGGGCATATGCCAAAAAGGGAAAAGACTATACATTCTCACAATTGGCATGCCTTGCGGAAGATGCAAAGCCGTTTGGGTCTTTGATCGATCCTGACGCACCGGAATTTGTCGCTCCCGGAAATATTCCGGAGAGAATACAGGAGTTTTGCCAAAGAAGCGGACAGCCGGCACCAAAGACCGTGGGAGAGATTGTCCGATGCATCTATGAAAGTCTGGCATTGAAATATCGTTATGCCTTGGAACAGCTGGAAGTAATGACAGGACAAAAATTTACAGTACTTCATATTCTCGGCGGAGGAGCAAATGCCGGACTGCTCTGCCGGATGACAGCGGATGCCTGCAGACTGACAGTGAAAGCAGGCCCTGTAGAGGCAACAGCATTGGGAAATATTATCATACAATTGAAAGCATTGTCGGTGATTCATGATATTGATGAAGGCAGACAGATCATTGCAAAAACAGAAAAAATAAAAGAATATCATCCACAAAAAACACAATCTCTCCTTTGGGAAAATGCGTACGAGAGGTTTTTGACCATAGTGAATATGGAGAAAGAGAGGCAGAAATGAGATATCCTAAAATCGGAATCCGTCCTGTAATCGACGGACGGTGGGGCGGCGTCAGAGAAAGTCTGGAGAATCAGACAATGAAAATGGCAGAAAATGCCGCTGCATTGATCACCGGCAATCTGAATTATCCGGACGGGACACCGGTACAGTGTGTGATTGGCTGTACGACGATCGGAGGCGGCATGGAAGCTGCAATGGTGGCAGAACAGTTTCAGACAGAAAATGTAGTAGCTACATTGTCGGTTACTCCCTGCTGGTGTTATGGCACGGAAACTTTTGATATGGATCCGAATACGATCAAGGCGGTATGGGGATTCAACGGAACCGAACGCCCGGGCGCGGTGTATCTTGCAGCTGTTATGGCGGCACACGCACAGCGCGGCCTTCCGGCATTTTCTATTTACGGTCATGATGTACAGGATGCTGCAGATACTTCTATCCCTGAGGATGTATCGGAAAAAATACTGCGGTTTGCAAAGGGTGCGATAGCAGTAGGCTGGATGAAAAATAAAGCGTATGTGAACGTGGGTGCGGTAGCTATGGGAATTGCCGGAAGTTTTTGCGATGCTGATGTACTTCAAAAATATTTTGGAATTCGTGCGGAATGGGTAGATGAAGTGGAAATCCTCCGCCGTATTACTATCGGAATTTATGATAAAGAAGAATATCAGAAAGCATTGCAATGGGTAAAAGACAACTGCAAAGAAGGATTTGATAAAAATTCCGGTAAAAATTTACCGGAGGTAATTACGAAGTCAAAAGTAATTCCCGCAGAAAAAGATTGGGAATTCATTTTAAAGATGACACTGGTCGTTCGTGACATTTTATATGGAAATGAAAAACTTTCAGAACTTGGGTGGTATGAAGAAGCATTAGGGCACAATGCGGTGGCAGGAGGATTTCAGGGACAGAGACAATGGACTGATTGGCTGCCCAATGCGGATTTCACAGAAGCAATTCTGGCATCCACTTTTGACTGGAACGGTCCGAAGGCACCGACCCCTTTTGCAACGGAAAATGATACATGTAACGGAATCGCAATGTTGTTAGGTCATTTGATTTCCGGAACAGCGCCCTGCTTTCATGACGTGCGTACTTATTGGAGCCCGGAAGCATGTGAACGTGTGACCGGACATAAGCCTGATGGTGTTGCGGCCGGAGGATTTATTCATCTGATTAATTCCGGTGCTACCGCATTGGATGGTACGGGTGCCTGCACGGATGAACAGGGCAGGGCTGTGATGAAGCCTTTTTGGAAAATGACCGCGGAGGACATTAGAAAATGTCTTGATGCGACAGACTGGTGCAGAGCAGATTATGAGTATTTTCGCGGCGGCGGATATTCCAGCCATTTTCGCTGTAAAGCGGAAATGCCGGTAACTATGTTAAGATTTAATATCGTAGAAGGTGTAGGACCGGTATTGCAGATTGCAGAAGGATGGACAGCTGATCTGCCGGATGAAATTCACGGAGTAATTGATAAAAGAACAGATCCAACCTGGCCGACTACATGGTTCTGTCCCAGACTGACAGGAGAAGGTGCATTTACAGATGTCTATAGTGTTATGGCAAACTGGGGAGCAAATCACGGTGTCACGGTATACGGACATATGGGTGCAGATTTGATTACTCTTGCGAGTATGCTTCGCATTCCTGTGACGATGCACAATGTGGAAAAAGACAAAATCTATCGTCCGCATGCATGGGCAGGTTTTGGAACACAGGATACGCAGGCAGCAGACTATGCAGCATGTAAACAATACGGACCTTTGTACCGATAGTAAAAGTACAAACGAAAACATAAATCAGGAGCGAGGGATATCTATGGAACACTGCTTGAAGGTTGGAATTCTTGGAGCCGGAAATATAGCCGGTTCTATGGCGGAAGCACTGGAAGGATTACAGAAAGAGGAAAAAGCCTGTCTTTGGGCAGTGGCTTCCAGATCTTATGAAAAAGCGAAAGAGTTTGCTAAAACATGGAATGCTGTAAAAGTGTATGAGAGTTATGAAAAAATGGCAGAGGATCCGCAGGTGGAACTGATCTATATCGCAACGCCGCATTCCTTTCATTATGAGCATGCAAAGCTTTGTATAGAACGTGGCAAAAATGTACTGGTGGAGAAAGCGTTCACAGCCAATGCAAGACAGGCGGAAGGATTATTTGCTTTGGCAAAAGAAAAGAATGTCTTTATTACGGAGGCAATCTGGACCAGATATCTTCCCAGCAGAGAGATCATTACTGCACAACTGGAAGCGGGAGTTATCGGTACTCCGCAGATTCTGGAGGCTGAGTTCTCGGTGCCTAATTTCGATAAACCGCGGATGCACGATCCGGCGCTGTGCGGCGGGGCGTTATTGGATCTGGGAGTATATGTGCTTACGACAGCATCTGTTTATTTCGGAGATGAGATCGTCAAGACGGAATCTTCTTGTGTAAAATATGCTACCGGTGTGGATGCTACGGATCTCATCCGGCTGACTTATAAGAACGGAAGGGCAGCCGAGCTGCGCTGTTCTATGGTGGATGCGAAGAGAAACTGCGTAAAGATCTGCGGAACCAACGGTTATATTTCCTGGGACAGCAACAACAATCCGCGCAATGTGGAGCTTCATCGAAAAAACGGAAGCCTTGTCCGTAAAATAGCGATCCCGTCACAGATCAACGGCTATGAATATGAGGTGCTGGCATCCCGGGAAGCTATTTTAAAAGGAAGAAGGGAATGTGCTGCTATGCCGCATGCCGAGACACTGCGGATCATGAGACAGATGGATGCTCTTCGGACTGCATGGGGAGTGAAATATCCGTATGATAACCAAGAACCGGTGAACATACTGTGAACGGTATTGCCGTAAATGGACATCCTGCCGTAAATGTGCTATAATTCAGAATTGTTCGTAACATAGTATGCAGATGTAAAGGAACTATGGAAATCAAGGATGAAGAAGAGAATAGTTATGGCACTGATCGTGGCGTTGTCGGGAGGCGTATTGACGATAGCTGCGGGCATGGAAAAAACACAGACATATGAGAACGGTCGTAAGACAGCGACTTATCAGGCGGAAAATGTGCATCATATTGCGGCAGAACCGATTCCTGCTACAGGAGAGATCACAATAGAAGATCTCCTGGCGGTCCAGGGCGGAGAGATCGAGGATCCCAGGGCAGAGGAACAGATACCGGATGCGGCGGATGTACCTGTGGATGAGGCCTCGGTAGAGGATACGAATGAGGATGAATACGCGTCCTTAGCCATTGCCAATGTAACGAATTATGTGAATGTCAGAACCGAGCCGGATACGGACAGCGAGATCGTCGGTAAGATCTACGACGGAGCGGTTGCACAGATCCTGGATGTCGCCGGGGAGAATGACGACTGGTTTCAGATCGTCTCCGGCAATGTGGAAGGCTACATCAAGGCAGAATTTTTTATCTACGGAGATGCTGCCGCACAAGTCGTGGACAATTATGTGACCAGATATGCAACCGTGACGGCGGATCGACTGAACGTAAGAGAAGAAGCAGCTGCCGATGCAAAACGGATCGGCTATATCGACAACGGAGAGAAGGTACAGATCCTTGAAAATGACGGAGACTGGCTGAAGGTACAATATACCGAAATGAAGACAGGCTATGTATCCGCGGATTATGTGACGATCTCGGAAGAATTCATCTATGCCAAGACCATAGAAGAGGAACAGGCGCAGATCGCGGCGCAGGAAGCACTTCAGGCCAGGGAGACGAGCACAGAGCAGGAGACTCCGGAAGTAATCACAAACATCACACTTCCGTCCGCTACTTACACTTCCAATGCGGAGCTTCGTCAGGGAATCATTGATTATGCCATGCAATATCTCGGGAACCGTTATGTACATGGCGGATCCAGCTTAGAGGGCGGTACAGACTGCTCGGGATTTACCTGTTTTGTGTATGCACAGTTCGGCTATTCGATCAGCCGCACCCCGGGCGGACAGTACAGCGGTGCGGGACGCAGCATCAGCTCAGAGGAACTTCAGACGGGAGATATCGTATGTTACAGTTCCAACGGTGGGAAAAGCTGTACCCATGTGGGACTGTATATCGGTGACGGACAGATCATTCATTCCGCCAATTCCCGGAAGGGCGTTATCATCAGTGCCGTGGATTATAGTCCCATTATCGGCATGCGCAATGTAATAGACTAAATTAATAAGCATCGGAAGTATGGAGCACCTGATCCTTGGTAAGAACGAAATCGCCAAGGATCTCGCTGCTCCATTTTTGCAGGTCTTCCAGATGAAGTGCTATGCCGGCATAGTTGCGGATGCCGTGGGAGGCAGCCAGCTCTTCGGTGTAGTCTTCCAACAGGTACACATTTTTAAAACGTACCGGTCCGGAAGTATACTGGCAGACCAGAGGAAGCACGCCGGAGGTATCTTCTGTAATAGAGACACCGTCCTCTGTGACGTGAAAAGTGATCCAGGCCATTGCTTCCAGCATACTGAGGGCATTTTTCTGGGTGGAAACATAATTGCCCAGAGAGTAATAACACAGCGTCCGGTTACCGTTTTCAGCGGTGATCCATTCGACCGGTTCCACTACATGAGGGTGCGTACCGATGATAACGTCGGCACCAGCTTCTGCCATGGCGAGTGCCCATTTTTCCTGATAACTTGAGACTTTAGAAGAGTATTCCGTGCCCCAGTGCGGACATACGATGACAATGTCAGCCAGTTCCTTTGCCCGGGAGATATCTTCTGTCACCTGGGGATTCAGTGTCGTGAAATCCATTCGGCCGGTGGTCTCGTCTACCGCACACAGCAGATTCAGGTGCCCTAACAGATTCAAAGGTAGCGTCTCGGTATTGGCTCCGTAGGTGTAGTTCAGAATGGCAAAGGTGACATCGTCTATCGTTAACAGAGGAATCTCATCTGTTTCATTGTTGTCTTTATGGATGCCTGTTACCAATACCTCCGGATGCTTTTCTTTCCAAAACTGCGCACAGTATAACAGCCCGTCCAACTTCTGATCCGCAGTATGATTGGAAGCCTGTAGCACAACGTTGAATCCGGCATCTGCAATGGCATCGCCGACTTCGGTCGGAGAATTAAAATAGGGAAAACCGGAAAAACCGTGGGAATTGCCTCCCATAATCGTCTCCTGGTTGATGATTTTAACATCAGCAGTATGCAGAAAAGGTTTGATACCGTCAAACAGCATGGAAAAATCATAGCTTCCGTCATCCTGTTTTCCACTGGCTACGATTCCGAGATGCATCAGGTTGTCCCCCACTGCCATGAGTGTGATATCATGCTCCGGAAACGGTGTGGGAGTAGGCTCCGGGGTAGGCGTGGGAACAGGAGTGGGAGCAGGAACAGTGGTGGGTTGGGAGAGGGCAACCGAATTCGAATCGGCAGAGACAGGGGAGATATAGTCAGTGATATAATAATATCCGAATGCGCCCAGTAACAGTATCAGGGGAATCAGAATTAAAAGTAGATACAGGCTGCTCTTTTTTTTCATGAGAAAACTCCTTTTAAGGAAAATAATACTTGAAGGTAAATAAAAAAGTCCGGTTTCTGTACTCATAGTATAATAAGTGAATAAGAAAAACAAGCAGTTAAAATGTCCTAAGCTTACGTCAAATAAATAACGAAACACACAAATTTTAACATGACCGGAAAAAAAGTGTGCTTTTGTGGGAAAGGAAAAAGCAAAGTGACATTTTGCGAACGCAAGTGTCTCATACCTTTTGAAAAAAACAGCTATAATGAAATCATCAACCAAACACATAATGTGATTGAAGGAGGGTACTAAATGAAGAAGTTAAAGTTAACAGCATTACTTGTAACCATGGCAATGACAGCATCTCTTACAGGGTGTGGTAACGCAACTGACAATGAGACGACAGGCAGCAGCGAGCAGGCTCCTGCAGCAACCACACAGGTGGCCGGAACGGAGAGCACAGAGAACCACGATCCCGTAACTTTACGGTTCATGTGGTGGGGCGGTGATGAGAGAGCACAGGCAACACTGGATGTGATCGACAAGTTCGAGCAGGAATATCCCTGGATCACTGTGGAAGCAGAGTATGGCAGCAGTGACGGTTATCAGGAAAAGCTGACAGCACAGCTGGTATCCGGAACTGTAGCAGATATCTTCCAGATGGGAACCGGATGGATGCCCGGATATGTAGAGTCCAATTCCGGATACTTTGCAGATTTCAATGATTTTACAGATGTCATTGACCTGTCTACTTTCGAAGATTCCATTCTGAAAAATAACGGACAGTTTGACGGACATCAGTATGGTTTACCTACCGGTATTTCCGGACATGCACTTCTGTATAATCAGGGCCTGGCAGAACAGATCGGTATTGATTTCAACGGAGAGTATACCTGGGATGACATTATAGAGATGGGTAAGACAGTGAAGGCTTACGACAAGGATATGTACCTGTTGACCATGGGAAGCTCTGAATTGAATACTATGATCATTCGTCCTTATTTACAGCAGCTGACAGGCAACACTGTCCTGGTAAACGATACCAAGAAGAGAGGATTTGAAGAAGCGGATCTGGTACAGGTATTGAATTATATCAAGACGCTGTATGATGAAGGTGTTGCAGCACCTATGTCCACAGTTATTGCATACGGTGCTGATCTCGGAACAGATCCCGGCTGGATCAATCAGAAATACGTTGCTGCATTCGGATATTCTTCCACAGTTGAGACTTTACAGGCAGCATGTCCCGACGGAACCTTCGCAGCAGGTAAACTTCCTGTTATGAGCGGCGCTAAGGATGAGGGATGGTATTGCAATGCTCCTCAGTATATGTGCGTCAGCGGTGCGAGCGAGCATCAGGAAGAAGCCATGATGTTCTTGAATTACTTCTATAACAATAAAGACGCAGCGGGAATCCTTAAGACGGTTCGTTCCGTACCTCCCACCAGCGTAGGACAGGAAGTATGTACCGGACTCGGTATTCTTGAAGGCGTTGCAAAAGACAGCGTTGACATTATCCAGTCATACAGCGGAACCAATGATCTGGGTCTGACAACGGAAGAAGAAGTAACCGCTATTTTACAGGATGCTGCTACACAGGTAGCATACGGACAGGGCACTCCCGAAGATGTTGCAAAGGCGACAATCAGCCTGTTAGACAATTATCTGGCATCCAAGTAAGTCAGATAAGTTTCAAATCTGCATTACATAGAAATGACACTGAGGTATCCTGAACAGTTTCCGGATACCTCAGGTATTATAGAGGCGGAGGTACTCCACATGACACCGAAAAAGAAAAAACTAAAAAAGAAGCAGTGGATCGGCCTTGTTTTCATTGCACCATGGCTGATCGGACTGATCGGATTACAGATTTATCCTTTCGTTGCATCCTTATTCTATTCCTTTACAGAATATAATATCATGTCTTCTCCGAAATGGATCGGACTTGCCAATTATGTAAAATTGTTTACTGCGGATAACGAATTCTGGTATTCCGTAAAAGTGACTTTGATCTATACGATTTTTACTGTACCCGGAAAATTAACAGTGGCACTGATCGTGGCACTGGTTATGAATAAAAACATGAAGGGAATCAATTTCATCCGTACGATTTATTATATTCCTTCCCTGATCGGCGGCAGCATCGGTATTGCGATTTTGTGGAAGTTGATGTTCCAGGAGGAAGGTATCATCAACTCTCTGCTGAGTGCAATTCATCTGCCGACACTGCATTGGCTGGGAGATCCCAAGACGGCATTGCCGACAATCATTCTGTTACAATTGTGGACGTTCGGATCTTCTTTCGTAATGTTCCTGGCAGCACTGAAAAATGTACCGGCTGATCTGTATGAAGCAGCGGATATTGACGGAGCAAGCAGCTTTAAGAAGTTTTTCAAGATCACGCTTCCACAGATTTCCTCTATTATCTTTTTCAATATTATCATGCAGACCATCACTGCATTGCAGAGCTTTACCAGCTCTCTGGTCATCACTAACGGCGGACCGTTAAAGTCCACTTATGTATTGGGAATGAAGTTGTACACAGAGGCATTTTCTTACTACAAGATGGGATATGCCTGCGCGATTTCCTGGGTAATCTTCATTATGATCATGATCGTTACCATGATTTTATTCCGATTCTCTTCCATGATGGTATATTACGAAGACGGAAATGAATTTTAGGAGGAGCCTGCGATGAGAAAAAAGCTTAAAAAACGAAACAGTGTATCCTGGGTGACCTATACAATCGTATTGTTGATCGGACTTGCCATGCTTTATCCGATCATCTGGATGTTCTTTGCAACCTTTAAAAGTAATGCCGAAATTTTCGGATCAGTAAAATTGCTGCCATCTTCCTTCAGTTTTCAGAGCTATATCGACGGATGGAATGTGAACAGTAAGGTGACGTATACCACCTTCTTTAAAAACAGCTTTTTGATGACAATCATTACTACGCTATTGACAGTGCTGTCCAGCTCCATTGTAGCATACGGCTTTGCCAGATATCAGTTCCCCGGCAAGAAAATCCTCTTCGGTGTTCTGATTGCGACCCTGATGCTTCCCGGAGCCGTGGTTATGATTCCCCGTTATGCAATGTTCAATAAAATGGGACTGGTAGATACCTATTGGCCGTTTTATTTACAAGGACTTTTGTCCGTAAATTCCTTCTTTGTATTCATGCTGATTCAGTTTATCCGCGGACTGCCCAGAGAACTGGACGAATCCGCCTATCTGGACGGCTGCAGTGACCTGAAAGTATTTGTGAAGATTTTAGTACCGCTTATGAAGCCGGCACTGTTTTCCGCAGGTTTGTTCCAGTTCATGTGGACCTATAATGATTATACAAATGTGTTAATTTACATTAATTCCGTGAAAAAATATACATTGTCACTGGCACTCAGATTGTCACTGGATTCCGAGTCTGTTATACAATGGAACAAAGTAATGGCAATGTCATTCCTGTCCATTCTTCCGCTGATCGTGTTGTTTTTCGCAGCACAGAAGTATTTCGTGGAAGGCATTGCCACCAGTGGTCTGAAAGGCTGATCCTAAACGGGAATGTGGAAAAAGACACAGGTACCGAGATTCTCTTTGCTGTGAATGTGAAGAGAACTCTCGGGACCGTAAGTCAGGGTCAGACGTTTGTTGACATTGTCAAGGCCGATACGTGCAGCGGCATCTGATGCGAGATCGGCTCTTATTTTCTGAAGTTTGTCTCTGGGAATCCCCACACCGTTATCGGTTATCGATACATAGATCCAGCCTGCCCTTTGAAAAATTTTGATTTTCACCATGCCCTGATGATCTGCGGGACGCAGTCCGTGACTGATACTGTTCTCCAAAAGAGGCTGGAGAAGTAACCTTTTGAATTCATGCGGCAGTACAGAATTGTCGATTTCTTCAAAATAATAGAAGCTGTCAAGAAAACGGTATTTCTGTATTTCCACATACTTATGAATATAGGTGATCTCATCCTGGATCGTCACGGAGATCTGCGGATCGGCCAGAGAGTAAGAGAGGATATCCGACAGATTGCTGATGATCGTATTGGCAGTGGAAGGACCTTTTGCTATTTTATAGACTTCAAAATCCAGTGTCTGTAAGGTGTTGATCATAAAATGCGGATTGATCTGGAGCTGCAGGGCACGGAGTTCTGCAGCCTGTTTTTTGTATTTTTGTTCCGCCAGCTGGCTGTTCAGGAATGTCGTGTTTAAGAACATACGGATAACGTTGTTCATGATCAGACTGTATTCATCATCCGGCTGGTCATCAGTAGTATCTTTTTCCGTAGGATAGATGCCTTTCTCTGCATTACCGAACAGGTCGATCACAGACTGAATCTGACGGAAATTATCCCGGGTAATCTGATAAGAGAACAGGAAAATAATCGCAATCGTGAACAACAGCATGATCAGAGGCCAAATCAGATTCTGGGCACAGTAGAGAAATGCGGAGGTAACCGGAACCAACTGAACGGTGTAATATTGATAGTCCGGTTGATATGTGGCATAGGTAAGATACAGGCGATGTCCGATCATCTTCCAGTGAAAACGATCTGTCAGTGCAGAAAAATCTATCGCTGAAAGATCAGGTGCAGAGGTAACACCCTGATAAGCCAGCAGGTTCTGGTCTTTATCCAAAAGGAACATACCGCGCTTCCAGAAAGCGGATTTTGCTGCCATCATATTCTCCAATTCATCCAGAGACAGATTCGATACCATGACACCGTCCAGATAGGAGAAACGTTTATATACGGTAATGACATCTTTTGTCACCGCTGCGGTATTGCCGTTCATTTGCCTTGCAACGATATAAGTATCTTGTGTCTCCGGCAGGGAAGCGTAGATGTCATACCAGGATGCGTCCGTGTCGCGATTCAGATATCGTATGGTTTTCTCGGAAGAGAAGAAAATATTGTTATCATCCAGATAGAGATAGAGACTGTCTACCAGCGGATGAGAAGCGGAAATACTGCCTAAAAAGGTCTTGATACTGTTTAAGAAGACATAATCGGTATAAGTGGTCTCGTGGGTATAGAGAACCTTACGCATGGATAACAGTAACTGGGAATTAAGCGTGATCATTTCCTGCTGCGAGGTACAGACATGCATGGTGTTTTCCAGTTCTTCACTGAAATCATCGGTTGAGGCTTGCGTGGTTTCCTTCAGATTCTGCAGTTGGGAAGACCCCGTGAGAATCATAATACACAGAAACAAAACAATTGTAGGAATCAGCAGCATGGAACTTAAAACTTTTAATCTTTTTAGAAAAAAACGGTGCATCATAACAGTGATCCTCTGTGCTCAGGATTTGGATCCGGCTGTTTTCCGGCCCGGAATTCCTGTGGCGTAATTCCGTAGTATTCTTTAAAGTTACGGGTGAGATTTTTAGGGTTCAGGTAGCCGACGGCATCCGCAATTTCATAAAATTTTACAGAGCGATCCGAGAGCATCCGCATAGCTTGTTCCATTCGTACCTGCAGCAGATAACGGGAAAAACTGATTCCGGTGTCTGCTTTAAATGCGGAAGACAGATATGCCGGAGAGTAGTGCACCAGGGAAGCGGCTTCTTCCAGCGTAGCTGTTTTATAGTTCGTTTTCAGATAGTTTTTTACGGTAGTAACATAATCAGACTGTTCATTGGAGAGTTCCCGGGCTGCGGCCGGTGCCTTCGCGCGTTCATCCAGAGAGTTTCGGATCCGTTCAAAACAGGCGGACATGGCATCGTATTTCATAGGCTTGATCAGGTAATCTGTGACATGATTGATGATAGCGGCACGGGCATATTCGAAGTCCTGATAAGCACTGAAAAAGACAACAATAATATCTTCGTTGATTAACTTTTGGGACAACTCGATACCTGTCATGACAGGCATCTGGATATCAGTCATAACGACATCTACCTGAGGGTGTGTATTAATATAGTCCAAAGCCTCTTTGCCATTGGTAAAGGAAGCGATTACTTCAAAACCGAAATTATTCCAGGGAAACAAGTGAATGATCCCTTCCAGAATACGGGGTTCATCATCTACGATAATTACTTGATACATAAAGATATCCTCACATTTTGCTGTCTGCTTTTGTTCTGAGCAATTACAGAAGATTATAGCATACTTTAGGCACAAATACAAAAATATGTGAGTAGGGAAGGAGAAAAAATGGAGAGAAAAAAGGAAGAACATATTCCCAAAGACTGGCAGGAAGGATTGGTTGCGGGTAACGGAAAAAGCGGTGTTATCTGTTCCTGTGATCCTTATAACGAAGTAATCACGTATCAGAATATCGATCTGCTCATGCCGACGGAAGAACCGAGGACGATTCCGAAGGAGGTGGGGGAGGAACTGTGGGAAGCCAGGCAGGCGGTTTTACAGATGGATGATTCCTGGAATGTACATGGCAGAAAGAGAACATACCTCTATGCCTATCATCCCGGCATGCAGCTTACCGTGAACGCACCGAAGCAGCAGGTACTTGCATATACAAGACAAATGTGCGGGGAGACAGGTGAGATACGTGTGGACGTTGAGGACACAACCGGAACGTGGAGCAGGCGCAGCTTTGTCTCTGAAGAGGACGATTGCGTCATCACGCAATTCCTGGGGGATGGACAGAAGGAACTGCCGGAGCTTGTTTTGTCGATCACTGCACCAGAGCAGCTTCCGAAGTTTGGCGTGAAAAAACGGGGAATGGGTCCTGAAGTAAATATGAAATATGAATTATTGTATGATGCAAATGCAGCCTATCTGGGGCAGGCAGCGCATTATCCGGCGTATCCCGGAAGTGAACTGGCTGACAGAGGATATGTGACACTGGTAAGGATTTTTGCTTTGGGAGGAGAAAAAAGGCTTGAAAAAGCGGAAGGCGGAAATCGGATTCATATCCGGGGAGCGCGTGCCGTGTGGATGATTGCCAAAACGGCAGCACAGGTAAAAGCAGGAGCAATTTCAGAATTCCCCGGAAAAGAGATGCAACATGTGATTGGAGATGTCCTGAAGGAAATAGAGGAAGCTGTGGAGAAATACCAAACGTGGGATGGAGGCTTTCATTATGAGAAGGCTCTGGAAAGACAAAAGCAATTTTGGAAGGATACTTACGGTACTGTAAAGTTCGCACTGGGAGATGCCAAGGGAAGCTGCAAGACAAAGCCGGATGGTGAAGATGACAACGAAACACTCCTAAAACACCAGAAAGAAGTACCGGAAATCCTGCCAAAACTGGCAGAACGTGTATACCGGACAGGCAGATATGTACAGGCAGCATGTGCAGGTTACTCGGCTCCGAGACTGTGCGGGCTGTGGACCGGAGAGTGGAATCCCGGATGGAGCGGCGCTTATACTATGGATGCTAATGTTAACATTCAGGTATCCGGGATGAATACAGGCCATATGGAAGCCGCAGCGAGAGGATATATTTATTTTATTCTACGTCAGATGGATGACTGGACGGCAAATGCCGCAGCGGTTTACGGCATGCGGGATGCTTTGCTTGCTCCGGTAAATACCGACGGAAACCGTGCGGTCATGGTGGAATATGACATTGATTATCCCTTCCAGTATTGGAATGCGGGAGCCGGCTGGCTGATGGCACCGATCTTTGAATACTGGCAGTGTTTCGGCAATCGCCGGATTCCTTTGCCGGATGATCTGAAAAAACGTTATGGAAGAGAAGCAATGGACCTGGAACAGGAGATTTTGCGTCCACTGCTCGGTAAGACATTACATTTTTGGCAGCAGTTATGCACACCGGAATATTATACGGACGCGGAAGGGAATCCTCATTACAAAAAAGGAAAAACAATATTGGAGGAGGGAGAACATTACCTGATCATTCCTTCCTATTCGCCCGAGAATCATCCTGTCGGTTATACCAGTGCGATCACAGCCAATGCAGCCATGGACATTGCAACAGCCAGAGATGTGCTGCGTATGACACGGGAACTGGAATGTTGTATTGCAGACCGGAAATCGGAAGAGCAAATTGCTGCCTGTGACAGGTTGGAAAGCAGACTGCCGGATTATCAGACAGATGAGACCGGGGGCTTGAAAGAATGGTCGCTTCCGCAGATGAAAGATAATCATGAACACCGTCACATCAGTCATCTCTATTGTGCATGGCCGGGAGTGGAGACTCAGCATAACGAAAAACTGGCGGAAAGCTGCAGGCAGGCAATCCGTAACCGTAATATCGGCAATGCCGGGAAAGACGACACCGCTTCCCACGGCTGGATCCATAAGGGACTGGTGGCTGCCAGATTAAAGGATGGAAAGAGCCTGGGAGAAATTCTTCGACTGCTGTTTCACAGTGATATTTTCTATAGCAGTCTGCTCACCGATCATAATACGGATCGCAGCAGAAACGTGTATTGTACAGATACGATTCTGGGATTGCAGGGAATGATCAATGAGACACTCGTCTATTCCGAACGTGGATTCATAGAATTTCTTCCGGCATTGCCGGAGGAATGGAAGAAGGGATGCGTGGAAGGTTTGATGGCAAGAACACGTGTCTGTATTCGTAAACTTTCCTGGGACATGGAAAAACACACATTGGAAGCGATGCTGGAATCTGGTGAGGATCAGGAGATATGGGTATCCTGTCCTATGTTGCAACGAAAAGAAAAATATATTCTGAAAAAAGGAGAACAGTACCGGATACAGTTTTAATGACCGGTATCCGGCAACTGTTTGCGATATTCATGGGCAGTGATGCCGTAGTGTTGTTTGAACGCCTGAGTAAAATGTCTGGATGTGGAGTAATTTAATTTCTCTGCGATCTGCGTAATACTCAGGCGTTTGTCTGTGAGATAGATTTTGGCCGCGGACATACGTGCTTCCTGCTTCTTTTGCTGGAAGGTCTTACCATAATATTTTTTCAGGAAGCGTTCTGTCTGCCGGATGCTCAGTCCCAATGTTCTTGCCAGTTTTTCCAGTGTAATGGCCTCGTAATCATAGAGGAAGGCACGTTCAATGATTAATGTTTTTCCGTCAATAAGATTGGACGGGGAAAAATGCTGCTTGGAGAAACGGTTCCCCTCGTAATTGCGTACGACTTTTACAATGCATTGCTGGAGGAGAGCCACGACCTGAATCATATAGCCGGTATATTTATACTTTAATTCATAAAATAATTGATCCATGAGCATGTCGAGATGCTGCGTGTCCATACCGATCCAAAATTTTTTCTTAAGGAACTTTTCAGCTGTGCCGGCGGTCGGAGAATGAGGCGCATCTTCTGCCTGGAGCCGAAAATAGACAGAGTATTCTTTCATAGGGTCTTCCGGATCGGGGATCTGTTCGTGCTCTACATGCGGACCGGTCATATAGAGAATGCCAGGTGACAGATCGTAGCAGACACCGTCGATAATGGTCTGTCCGCGACCGCTTGGAATATAGTGCAGTTCATAACTGTCGCTGCCGTGACTGTGACGGGGAAGCGGTTTGGAAAAATGTTCAAAAGCCATATTCAATATGAGAAATGTTGTATCTTCCACGGTGATTTTGACGTCGAGACCGTAGATGATGTTATCGTGTGATGAATCGTTCATATTGGTTGTAATGCCTCCATAGTTTCAGACGATTGTCGGTGATAAAAATTACATTTATTGAGGTATCTGTCATTTTGTTTCAGTGTAGCAATGACAGGAAAAAAAGTCAATGAAAAAGGTATAAAAACACGACAGAAATTACTGATTAATGTCGCATATATGTCTATTATTCGTACTAAATGCGGCTTAGAATAAAGATATCAAAGAAAACCCGGACAGGGAGCAAAAAATAGGCAGGAGGTTATCAGATGGACAGAGAAGAAATGAAGCAGAAGAAGATGATGGGAGCGATTCTCCCGGGAAACAGTACCGTAGAATTGAAAGAGTTCGATATGCCGAAGCCGGGACATGGACAGGTTCTGGTCAAGGCGATGGCAACAACGATCTGCGGCAGTGATATCCGCTGCATTTACAGGGAGCATGTGGGAAAAGGACCGGAAGGGTATATTCCCGGAACCGTAGCCGGTCATGAACCCTGCGGTCTGATCGTGGAAGAGGGCGAAGGATTGAAAAGATTCAAAAAGGGCGACCGTGTTATAATTTATCATATTTCCGGATGCGGTGTCTGCAATGATTGCAGAAGAGGTTATTACATTTCCTGCAAGAGCAAGTATCGTCAGGCATACGGCTGGCAGAGAAACGGCGGTATGGCACAGTATATTCTGGCAGATGAAAAAGATCTGATTGCATTGCCGGATGAATTGACTTATAAGGATGGTGCACAGGTAGCGTGCGGTTTCGGAACAGTATATGAAGCAATCGAAAAAGTGGGTGTCAGCGGCAATGATGCGGTTCTGGTAACGGGCTTGGGTCCCGTAGGTCTGGCAACGCTGATGCTTGCAAAAGCGCTGGGCGCAAATATGCTGATCGGTGTGGAGACGAATCCGTATCGTATTGAACTGGCAAAGAAGATGGGGATTGCAGATTATGTGTTTGCCCCGGACGAAGCATATGATCAGATCATGAAAGTGACAAACGGAAACGGTGTGGAGAGAGCCTTTGATGCCAGCGCAAGCGATCCCGGCAGACAGTTGGCAATCCGTGCTACCAGAGAATGGGGCAAGATTGCATTTGTCGGTGAAGGCGGCACCTGTACTTTTAATCCCAGCCCGGATATTATTCACGGACAGAAGACGATTTACGGCAGCTGGGTAACTTCGCTGTGGAGAATGGAAGAACTGGTGGAGAGACTGGTACGCTGGGGAATCCATCCCGAAGATCTGATCACCGATGAATTCCCTCTGGAGAAAGCGGGAGAAGCGTATAAATTGATGGCAAGCGGCCATTGCGGAAAAGTTGCTGTTGTATTCCCCGAAGATTAATGAGAAAATAAAGTTCTACCGGAAAGGCAGGATAACAAAATATGACTGAGATCATAGAACAGAGCAGGATTCCTAAGCGGATCCTGCCGGACGGACGAAAGGTTCCGGCAATAGGCCTCGGAACGTTCGGATCGGATAAATATAGCAGTGAACAGATTGCGGAAGCTGTGTACGGAGGAATCAAAGCAGGTTACCGGATGATTGACTGTGCTGCAGTCTACCAGAATGAGGACCGTATCGGTGAAAGCATAGAACGTGTTTTAAAGGAAGAAATCGTAGAACGGTCGGAACTGTTCATTACTTCTAAAGTATGGAATGATATGCATGGGGAAGGAAAAGTGGCGGAGTCCTGCGAGAAAAGTATCAGAGATCTCAGAAGCTCTTACCTGGATCTGTATCTGGTGCATTGGCCCTTTCCTAACTATCATGCGCCCGGCTGTGACGGTGATTCCAGAAATCCGGATTCCAGACCGTTTTCTGTAGACGAGTTCATGAGCACATGGAGACAGTGCGAGGCTTTGGTAGATGCCGGAAAAGTTAAATATATCGGAATGTCCAATATGACAATTCCTAAACTTGCGGCGGTATTGCCGTTATGCAGGATTCAGCCAACATTTCTGGAGATGGAACTACATCCAGGATTCCAACAGCCGGAGCTGTACGATTATGCGGTCGGACATGGTATGGTGCCGATCGGCTACTGCCCAATCGGATCACCGTCAAGACCTGAACGCGACCGGACGGCAGAAGATGTTGCGGATACACAGATGCCGGAGATTGTGGAGATCGCTGCGAAACACAATGTGCATCCGGCTGTGATCTGTCTGAAGTGGGCAGCACAGAGAGGACAGATTCCCATTCCTTTTTCCGTAAAAGAATATCAGTATGTGGATAACCTTAGATGTATCACGGAAGATCCGTTGACAGAGGAAGAAATGGAGAAGATTAAAAAAGCTGATAAAAACTGTCGCCTGATCAAAGGCCAGGTATTTTTGTGGCCCGGTGCAACAGACTGGCAGGATTTGTGGGATGTGAAAGGAGTGATCACATGTTAAAGGGAATTCCTAAAATCCTTTCTCCGGAGTTGTTAAAAGTTCTTTGTGAGATGGGACATAGTGACAGACTGGTTATTGCAGACGGTAATTTCCCCGCAGAATCCATGGGAAAAGATGCAATCGTGATCCGTATGGACGGACATGGTGCAGCGGAGATCATGGATGCAATCTTACAGGTCTTTCCGCTGGATACTTATGTAGAACATCCGGTGAATCTGATGGAAGTGATGCCGGGGGATCCTGTAGAGACTCCCATTTGGAATACTTATGAAAATATTGTGGAAAAACATGATGCCAGAGGAGGCAGCGCAATCGGACAGATAGAACGGTTTGCATTTTATGAAGAGGCAAAAAAGGTGTATGCGATCATTGCCACCGGCGAGAGCGCATTGTATGCAAATATCATGCTGCAAAAAGGTGTTGTGACAGAATAATTTTCAAAAACAGATAAAGCAAAAGCATCGGCGGGAGCGGATGCTTTTGCTCGTTAAAGAATTGTTGCCAGAACAGGAGAAAAACGGAGGATTAGTATGAGCAGGTTATGGTATGACCATCCGGCAGTGGAATGGGAAGAGGCGCTGCCGATCGGAAACGGCAGAATCGGAGCAATGGTATACGGAGGAACTGACAGAGAGAGACTGCAGGTGAATGAAGAGAGTATCTGGCTTGGAGGGCCTGTAGACCGGCATAACCCGGATGCCGCAAAAAATCTTCCTGTGATACGCAGACTCCTGCGGGAAAACAGAATCTCCGAGGCGGAGAGACTAATGGAGACGACTCTGTCAGCTTGTCCGGAAGGAATGCACCCTTATCAGACATTGGGGGAAGTACAGTTTTTCTTTGATGATATTGAGGGCGGCAGAGAGCGCAAAAGTGGAAAGCTCAGAGACATGATGTTGTGTGAGGGAACGAAGCGATATGAGAGAAGCCTGGATCTGGATACGGCGGTCTGCCTGACGGAATTTGAAGTAGGTGACAGTGTGTATGAAAGGGAAATATTTGCTTCGCATCCGGCGGACTGCCTGGTGATGCGTTTTGCCGCAAAGGGAGCCGGCAGGGTGAACTTTATGGCAAAACTTCGCAGGGAAAGCTGGTTCGACGGTGTGAAAAAGACCGGAGAAAACGGAATTTTACTTTACGGAAATCTGGGTAGGGGCGGATATGAATTCAGCATGGAATTGCGTGCCCTGGCAAAGGGCGGCAGGATATATACCCAGGGAGAATGCCTGAAGGCAGAGGATGCGGATGAGGTGATCCTGTGGTTTACTGCTGATACAACCTATCATTATACTTCTGAAGAACAGGACGAGTATGTGGCACGATATCTGGCGGACGGAAAGAAATTGCCGGAGGGACTGAATGAAGAACTTACCGGAGCTGACAGGGAAGAATACCTGCGCCAGACGGCATTACAGGCATTCTTGGAAGAAAAGCTGGATATTAGGTTCCGGAAAGCAATGTCATCTTCTTATGAAGCACTACGAAAAGAACATATGGAAGATTACCGGTCACTGTATGACAGATTTGTCTTTGAGGTAGAAGGTGCAAAGCGCTATGAAAATCTTCCGACAGATGTCAGACTTCGGAATCTTCGGGAAGCGTGCGAAAAAGAGAAAACAGAAGATATGCCGGACACTGCGGGAGATGTAGGATTGACAAAAATGCTTTATGACTACGGACGCTATCTTGCAATCGCAGCCAGCAGGGCGGGAGGGCTGCCGACAACCTTGCAAGGACTCTGGAACCATGAATTTTTCCCTTCCTGGGACAGCAAATACACAATCAATATTAACACAGAGATGAATTATTGGCATGTCGAGAGCTGTAATCTGTCGGAGTGCCATCTGCCATTGTTTGAATTACTGAAAAAGGTACAGAAAAACGGCAGATATACGGCAAGAAAAATGTATGGGTGCAGGGGCTTTGTTGCACATCATAATACAGATATTCACGGAGACAGCGCACCGCAGGATACCTGGTATCCCGGCAGCTACTGGGTGCTGGGAGGCGCATGGCTTTGTACGCATCTTTGGATGCATTATTGTTATACGAAGGATCCGGAATTCTTGAAGGAAGCTTTCCCGATTATGGCAGAAGCAGCGCTTTTCTTTGTGGATTTTCTGGAAGAAAAGGATGGATATCTGGTGACCAATCCTTCGGTATCACCGGAGAATACGTATATTTTACCGAATGGAGAGATGGGCTGTTGCTGTATCGGTGCCACGATGGACAACCAGATTCTGAGAGATCTGTTCAGAGGATGTCTGGGAGCCTGGAAAGCATTGGGAGAAACGGTACCGGAAGAATGCACGATTCCTGATGTGGATGATATCGGGAAATTGATGAAACAGATCGGGGAGATAAAGGAACGACTGATGCCCAACCGCGTCGGCAGTGACGGTCGTCTGATGGAATGGATGGAAGAATATGAGGAGGCAGAACCCGGACATCGCCATATTTCGCATTTGTATGGATTATATCCCGCAGGAGAGATCACTGTGGATGGTACGCCCAAACTGGCAGAAGCCTGTCGCAGGACACTGAAATATCGTCTGGCGCACGGAGGAGGTCATACCGGTTGGAGCAGGGCGTGGATCACAAATCATTATGTGAATCTGTGGGACGGCGAGGCTGCTTATAAAAACATTATAAAAATGCTGGAGGTTTCTACGTATCCTAATCTCTTTGACAAACATCCGCCTTTTCAGATCGACGGTAACTTTGGTATTTGTGCAGCTATGAATCAGATGCTGGCACAAAGTAATGAAGAACGAATTCTGTTATTGCCGGCATTGCCGCGTGCATGGAAGACGGGTTCCGTGAAGGGAATGCGTCTGGTGGGCAATCTGGAACTGAATATGACCTGGAAAGACGGTAAACTTACTAAGGCGGCTTTTACCGCGGATTCCGAAGTGGATACTGTAGTAAAATATAAAGATATGAAAAGGCGGCTGCAATTAAAGAAGGGCGAGAGTTTTACTATCTTATAATATACTGACTCATAAGCAAAGCAAGGACCTAGTGAAAAAATTTTTAAAACCACTGTTTTCCCATTGACATAGTATGAAATAAGAGATATAATCCTACCAATAAGTTGATTCGATACTTAAGCAAACATCGAAGAGGAGGAAAAGGATTATGAAAAGAAAGGTATGGAAAAACGTATTGGCATTAGCACTGACCGGAGTACTTACTTTGGGACTTACTGCATGCGGCGGCAGCAATGGCAGCGCAGATGCAGGAAGTGCAGCCGGTGATGCAGGCAGCAAGGCAGTATATCGTACGTTAGACGAGATCAAAGAGAGCGGCACCATCAATATCGGTGTATTTTCCGATAAGAATCCGTTCGGTTATGTGGATGAGAACGGTGAGTATCAGGGTTATGATGTATATTATGCAAGAAGACTCGGTGAGGATCTGGGCGTAGATGTGAACTTCGTATCTACGGAGGCTGCCAACCGTATTGAATATCTGCAGACCGGTAAGGTAGATGTGATCCTGGCAAACTTTACCGTAACACCTGAGAGAGCAGAAGAAGTTGATTTTGCTTCTCCTTACATGAATGTAGCACTCGGTGTAGTTTCCAAGGATGACAATGTCATCACTACGCTGGATAACTGGAATGCAGATGACTCCATCATCGTGATCTCCGGAACTACCGCAGAGACCTACCTGATCGCAAACTATCCGGATATCCCGTTACAGAAGTTTGATTCTTATGCAACCGCAAAAGAAGCTTTCGAGAACGGTACTTCCGTAGCATGGGCAAACGATAACACCGAGGTCATTGCGTTTGCTCTGCAGAATGAAGGCTACACCGTAGGTATTCCTTCCCTGGGCAGCGCAGACACCATTGCGCCCGCAGTATCCAAGGGCAATACCACACTGCTTGACTGGATCAATGATGAGATCGCAAGCCTTGGTGAGGAGAACTTCTTCCATGCAGACTATGAGGCAACTCTGGCAGATACCTATGGCCTGGATTATGAGGACAGCCTGGTAGTAGAAGGTGGCAAGGTAAGTGCACAATAGACATTGCCTTCTTCGCAATGAAAAGCAGCCATAGATCCTGTGATGACAGGTTTTGTGGCTGCTTTTGTCCTGTGATGACAGCAGCGATATGGAAGCATCCGGCCGGATCCGGGCGTTTGACATTTGTTCCTTTTAAGAATATAATACGAATACTTTACAAACGATAAATTACAAAACGCAGGAGGAATTTTTTGTGAAAAATACCGGAAAACAATTGCTTTCTGCCGGCTTGCTTTCTGTTGCCGCCGGTTTTATGCTCTTTCTATTTGCGCCACTTGAAATATATTTTAACAATAAATATGAGTTTTGGTTTGATTTCTATGATTTATTTCCTATTTGTATACTTATGTTTATTGTTTCCGGAATGATAAGCTTTCTGTTCTTATTTTTCCTTTCAAAAATAAATAGACGGGTATGCGATTGCTTTTTGGCTTTTTATCTGCTTGCGTTTCTATGTACTTATATCCAGGGAAATTTTATGGTAGGGAATCTTCCTCGTCTGGATGGCAGCTTTGTGGACTGGTCTCAGTATTTGGGACTACGCATCAGCTCCATCGTGCTTTGGCTTGTGATGACCGGTCTGCTGCTGTTGGCGGTCAGAAAAGTGTCATTGGAGCGGGTAGCGGAGAATGCCGGGTTTGTTGCCGGTCTGATCAGCCTTGTTTTGTTGGTAACGCTTTTTACGCTGGGGGTCAGCAAACATGGATTGGAACAAAAATTTTCCATGAGTAACACGACCTATCACATGCTGGAAATGTCCACAGATCAGAATCTGGTGGTTCTGGTACTGGATACTGTGGATGGAAATGCAATGACAGAAGCGATTGATACACACCCTGAATATCGCCAGGTACTTTCTGATTTTACCTATTATAATAATACGATGTCAGCTTATCCGTTTACGATATATTCCGTTCCGTATCTGCTTTCCGGGGAATGGTATGAGAATCAGGAAGAGTTCATTGACTTTGCCAAAAGAATTTACAGAACCTCCCCTTTATTTGAGAATCTGGAACAGAGAGGCTATCGGCTGGGAATGTATGAGGATGAAGCGTACCGCCTGGAAGAATGTATGTTCCGCTTCGAGAATATGATTGATACAAGTCCCAAAGTATCTTCGGTAGTGCAATTTGCAAAATTGGAAATGAAACTGATCGGCTTTAAGTATATGCCTTACGACCTGAAAAGGTTCTGCCTGACGATTCCGGCAGAATTTCAGACCCTGGAAAAGGCGGTCGACACGGAGGCGTATGAGAATTTTTCTTCGGAGGATCAGACGTTTTATGCAATGCTTAAGAAAACGCAGATTTCTTATACTGACCAGAAATGCTTTAAATTTATTCATTTAATGGGAGCACATAGCCCCTGGCATTTAGATGCCGAACTCAATGAAATAGAAAATGCAACTTATGAGCAGAGTATAGAAGCAAGCATGACGATTGTGACAGAGTACCTGCAAAAGCTCAAGGACAGCGGTACCTATGACAATACGGCAATCATGATCATCTCTGACCACGGATATAATATTGAAGATGATAACAGCTCTGAAAACAGGCAGCATCCGATTCTGTTTGTCAAAGGAGTTGACGAACACTATGAGGAATTGCAGATCTCAGCAGCGCCGATTTCACAATCCGATTATATGGATGCATATACACGGCTCTTAGACCGGAAAACGGGAGAAGAGGTATTTGATTATCGCGAAGGAGACGCCAGGGAACGCCGCTATCTGTTCTATGAATATGAGGAACCCACTCATTTCTATGAATATATGCAGACAGGATATGCCGGGGATGAGGATACGATGTATTTTACAGGTGTGGAAATAACGCCATAAGCGTTTGATGATAATATTTCTTGTGCTATAATCGAAAGCGTTGTTTTATGAGGTATTCTGGAAAGGATATAAATACATGAACTGGGAATTTATCTGGAAATATCTGCCTATGTATGAGAAGGCAGCGTGGCTGACCGTGAAGATCGGTGTCATCGGAATTGTGTTTGCGATTCTGGTGGGATTACTCTGTGCGGCAATCCAATATTATAAAGTGCCGGTACTTCGTTTGATCGTGGCAGTTTATGTAGAATTGAGCCGCAACACACCGCTTCTGGTACAGCTGTTTTTTATCTATTACGGTTTTCCTAAGATCGGTCTGCGGATGTCTGCGGAACTGTGCGGCGTCGTGGGCTTGGCATTTTTGGGCGGAAGTTATATGGCGGAAGCGTTTCGAAGTGGGTTGGAAGCAGTGGAACCGATCCAGAGCGAAAGCGCCATCAGTCTGGGGATGAGTTCCTGGCAGGTGTTACGTTATGTGATTTTGCCCCAGGCAATGTCTACCAGCATTCCCGCATTTGTGGCCAATATTATTTTTCTGTTAAAAGAGACCAGTGTATTCAGTGCTATCAGCCTGATGGATCTGATGTTTACGGCGAAGGATCTCATCGGTCTGTATTACAAAACGACCGAGAGTCTGTTCCTTCTGGTAGTATTTTATCTGTTGATCCTGTTGCCTGTATCGATCATAGGATCACTGGTGGAGAGGAGGATGCGTTATGCCGGATTTGGGGATTGATGTCTTATGCAAAGGCACGAATATGCTCCGTCTGTTACAGGGATTATGGGTGGCAATGAAGATCAGCATCGTATCTATCCTGATCAGTATGCCGCTCGGAATCCTCGTGGGAGCACTGATGACTGTGAAAAATAAAGCAGTGAAGGCGATATTCCGCGTCTATCTGGAATTTATCCGGATTATGCCGCAGCTGGTATTGCTGTTCATCGTATACTTTGGTTCTACCAGAGCTCTGGGATGGAATTTGTCCGGTGAAGTCGCTTCGGTGATCGTATTTGTCCTGTGGGGAACTGCGGAAATGGGCGACCTGGTGCGAAGTGCACTGATCAGCATCCCCAAGCACCAGTATGAGAGCAGTGAGGCCTTAGGACTTAGCAAAATGCAGACCTATCTATATGTGATTATTCCACAGACGGTGAGGAGACTGATTCCGCTGTCGATCAACCTGATCACCCGTATGATCAAGACGACCAGTCTGGTGCTGATGATCGGTGTGGTGGAAATGCTAAAGGTGGCACAGCAGATCATCGAGGCAAACCGTATGAGCAGCCCCAATGCAGCCTTTGGAGTGTTCCTCGTAGTATTTGTTCTGTACTTTTTCGCTTGCTGGCCGTTCAGTGTATTGGCGAGAGGACTGGAAAAGAAATGGAATTAGGATGGGAGTAAGAAGATGGCAGAGACATTGCTGAAAATAGAAAATCTGACAAAAGAATATGAAGGACAGAAAATACTGGACGGGATCGATCTGGAAGTAAAACAGGGGGATGTCCTGGTAGTGGTAGGCCCCAGCGGCTGTGGTAAGAGTACCCTGCTTCGCTGTATCAATGCACTGGAACCAATCCAGGGTGGCTCAATACAGCTGCAGGGAATGGATATCCGCAAGGGCAGCAAAAACATCACGACCCTGCGTCAGAAGATCGGAATGGTCTTCCAGAGCTATGAATTGTTCCCTCATTTGACGGTGCTTGACAATATTACGCTGGCACCTGTGAAAGTGCAGAAACGAGACAAAGCACAAGCACGTAAGGAGGCTATGGAGCTTCTGGAGCGTGTGGGACTGGCAGACAAGGCGAAAAGTTATCCCAGACAGTTGTCCGGCGGACAGAAGCAGCGTGTGGCTATCGTGCGTGCACTGTGTATGCATCCGGAGATCCTGTTATTCGATGAGGTAACCGCAGCACTGGATCCGGAAATGGTCAGAGAAGTGCTGGACGTTATGTTAGACCTGGCAAAGCAGGGAAAGACCATGCTGATCGTCACCCATGAGATGCAGTTTGCCAAGGCAGTAGCCGATAAAGTGATCTTCATCGACCAGGGAAAAATCGTGGAGGAAGCGGCACCGGAAGCGTTTTTTGAGCATCCAGAGACCGAGAGAGCAAAACAGTTCCTGAATGTATTCACGTTTGAACCTGTGGAGCATCATACGGAACAGAACATATAAAACGAAAACAGGCAAAAGAAAGATAATGAAGAGAGTTTTCATTATCTTTTTTTTATGCTATACTCATTGTGGATTTTTGTGTTTTTTTCAAAAAAATGACGATTGACAAAGAACTCTAAAGGAGAAGTGAAAAGGTGAACAGAAAGCCTTATATCAGATACACTGTTTTAGGAATACTGCTTTTTCTGGCATTATTGTGTGTAATTCGTATTGCCATACCGAATAAAGAATGGATCTATTCGGGAAGCACAGCATTTATGGAAGGGGAAGCTTGTACGGACAGAGCGGTTTATGAGCACATCGCTTTGGGAAGAGGTGTCTACCGGGTGGAATTATCTTATGAAAGCACCGGGGATGCCAACGCAATATGCAATGTAAAGGACGGTACGGTATATCAGGGTGGTCTTTTATGTAACGGAGAGCATCTCTACCGGGCACTGGATCATACCTCTTATGATTTTTGGCTGTATGAGCCGACAGAGGAATTGGTAATTACAGTGGATTATTCCGGACAGGATCAATTGACGACAGGAGATCTGAAAATCGTAGAGACGAATCTTCTGTGGACCAGATATCTGGTGATTCTCATTGCACTGGCACTTTTCATCGTGGGTACTTTACGGTTTGAAAGACAGAAGGAGAGGAACGAAGGAGGGGAAGCAAGACGCAGAGTGATTTTTGGAATTGGTGTGATCGCGTTCGTTGCTTCGATTCCCTATTTCTATGACGGACTGATCTCAGGTGCAGATCTGACGTATCATTTGCAGCGTATTGAGGGCGTAAAGGATGGTCTGCTGACAGGACAGTTCCCGGTGCGCCTGGAGCCCAGATGGGTATTCGATCATGGCTATGCCAACGGCATTTTTTATTGTAATCTGCTGCTGTATTTCCCTGCTTTGCTGCGTATGGCAGGCTTTACTGTGACGGAAAGCTATATTTTATATTGTATTGCACTGAATATTGCAACGGCAGCGATCGCCTGGTATTGTTTCGGAAAAATGTTCCGGGATAATGTGATCGGATTGGTGTGCAGCGGCCTTTACACGTTATCGATTTTCCGGATTTATAAATTGCTGATCACGGGCGCTGTGGGAGAAGGAAGTGCATTTACCTTTCTTCCGCTGGTGCTTTATGGAATCTATCTGGTATTTGAAGAAAACGTGGAGAATAAAGAATTTTCGCAAAGCTGGCTGATTCTGGGAATGGGCTATGCGGGACTGATTCAGACACATGTGCTGACCTGCGAGATCACGGCTGTTATGACGGTATTACTCTGTGTACTTTATCTTCGCAAGGTGTTCGAATTGCCAAGATTTCGTCAGCTGATGCAGGGAGCGCTGCTTGCACTGGGGTTAAGTCTGTGGTACCTGGTGCCGTTTGTGGATTATTATATGACGCAGGACATGAAAATCCAGCATGCTTCTGCCAGAACAATACAGGAAAGAGGAGCAATTCTGCCGCAGCTTGTGCATCAATTCTGGATCAGCGGACAAAATACACCGCTTGGGGATAATGGAATGCAGTATTCCCATCCGGTAGGTGTGGGACTGATCCTTGTAGTCGGGGTGTTGGTTTTCTGGCTGTTACTGTTTTTCGGTGGACTGCCGAAGAAGAAAAATCCGGAAATGCGCTTTACCATCAAGGCGGCTGGTTTGGGATGTCTTGCCTTGTGGATGTCTACGAATTATTTTCCCTGGGACAGTATTCAGAATACTTCGCAGATTGCGGCAACACTGGTGAGTAGTCTGCAGTTTCCCAATCGTTTTCTGGGCTGGGGTACCGCTTTTCTGGCAGTACCGGCAGGATATGTCCTGAAGTATTTTAAAAACAACCGGAGAATGCTATATCAGATGAGTCTGGTCACCGTGCTGGTGGCATTATCTACATCGTATCTGTATCTGATGGATTCAGAGGATCAGGAGACGGATTACTATTTGTATAATGAAGAAAGCATGGGGTTTGGATACATTTCGGGCGAGGAATATCTGATCTACGGAACAGACAGTGAGCAATTATCTTTTGCAAAACCGGAAGCCGGTGAGAAGATCAGCATCACAGAGTATACCAAAAAAGGATTAAATACGACCTTTTTCTGTCAAAATACCGGAGAAGAGCAGGAACGAATTACCTTACCGGTTCTTTTGTATAAAGGATATGAAGCGGTTGGAGAATCCGGAGAGAAAATAGAAATCGCGGATAATGGAAATCATTTGCTGCAGGTATGTGTGCCGGGATCTTATACGGGACAGATCACAGTACGATTTACAGAGCCTTGGTATTGGAGAGCGGCAGAGGTAATTACGCTGCTTACGATCATAGGGATGAGCTTCTGGCTGCTTCAAAAAAGGAGAAACAGATGAAAAGAAAAATACTTTTTGTAGCAGAAGGGCTTCTTTTACTGGTTTTGCTATTGCTTTGCTTTTTCGGATCCGGTGAGACAGTTAGAACAGATAGCCAAAAACTACATCGGGAGGAAGAAACAGGATACCTTGTCAGTGATACCTTTGCCATGCAGCCCGGAGTCTACCGGATCCTTGTGGAAGCGGATGTCGCAGGCGGTGGCATCGGAGCAGGTATGGAGATTGGTCTGGATGCAGAACAAATGACATTTCATGCGATCAGGGGAAACCGGGCGACTCTGTATGCCGGCACGGAATATCGGGAGATCACCTATTATGTGACCGCGTCTGTGCCTTCGGCTTATGTGTCGATTCTTTCTTTTTCGGACGAGGCGGAGACCTCTTATGAACTGAAAGTGGTGAGAACGGCAGCCGGCAGCAGGATACGATTCGTGATGGCAGTGCTACTTTGCCTGGTTTTGAACGGGCTGCTTTCTTTTCATAGAAAAATAATGACAGGGGAAGTCACCGGACAGAAAAAATGGACAATATGTGCCCTGACGGCCATCTGGGCAGTGGCATGTATTCCGCTTACAGTGGATTATCTGATTCTGGGAACTGACAGCGTACAATGTCTGACTGAGACAGAGTATCTGCTTCGGGGAGCGTGGAGCGAGATCACACCCGTGCACTTGTTCTACTTATGGATTCCTACCGTGGTGCGCGGAATCGGCTTTTCCGTGATGACTGCTTATAAAGTATTGTTTGCATTGCTGAGCGCGGTGGCAACCTTGTTGATCTACGGTATATTTTCCGGACAGACCAGGGATGTGCGGCTGGCGCTGCCGGTGACAGCATTCGGTGTGTGGAGCCCGCTTGCCATGAAGTGGATGTATTCTCAAGGATCCCCCGGAAAATTCATAATTTATGTGTTGTGCTATGCACTGCTTTGTCTGGTCGTGGGACGGATCCTTGGAAGAAAAAAAGTGACGGATCGTAAAATTTCTCCCTGGGTATTGTTTGCAATTGGATTGGTACTGGTATTGCAGGTATTATATTTTGAAGATAACCTGACCTTTCAGTCGGATGTGTACTATTGGTATAACGAAGAACCTTTTATGACAGGAGCGTAACAAATGGAAAAAGCATGGTTGCTATTGAGTCAGGTCATGACTTTAGGAACGACATGGTGCATGTTCCACTGTATACTAAAAGAAAAAAAACAAAGCGGACAGGAGAAGAGAAAGTGGGTTCTGCTTGCAGGAATCCTGCTGTATCTGCTCTTGCCGAAGCATGTGGCAGTGGTAAGAGAAAGAGACTGGACACAGATCGTGATCTGGATGCTGGTGCCGGTGCTGGTAGCGGCGCTGCTTCAGGTGGCAGATACGCAGAAGCGACTGTGGAAGCTCGGATTTGCCATGGTGGCAGTATTGGTGATCGGTGTGACCGGAAGACTGGATGGTGTGGCAGGACTTGTGCTGCTGTTGTTGGTATGTGTGGCGGGATTTGATAGAAAACGCTGGGAATATCCGGTGGCCGGAGTGCTTGGAATTGTGCTGGCATACCCTACTTATCTGACATGGAAACATTGGATCTTTGACGGTAATTTTGCGGAGAGTGGTTTGGAATATGTGGGCATTATGGACAAGGGATATAGTATCGGCGGTTTGTTCAGTACCTATTTTCATCGAAACGGCGATCCGGGAATGGGAATCTTACTGACGGGAAGTTTACTCTTTTTAGTATATTGTTCTTTTGTGAAAGGCAGAAAAATCTGGACGCAAACCGACTATGCCTGGCTGGGAGCGGCAGGGATGCTTATCCTGATGTCCTTACGGTATTTCCCCTGGGACTATGTGCAGAGAATAGGACAGTGGTCTCTGGGACTGGTGTCTCTGATGGGAACGCCGACAGTATTTTTTACGTATGCGCAGATGATTTTGTGCGTGCTGAGCGTGGAAAAGATTGGTAATATTGTCATGGCATGTGAAGCAGAAGACGAAGATGAATTGCAAGAAGCAATGTAACGGGCGATAGAGGAAAGGGAAATGGATATTATGAAAAAGTACAGAGGATGGATCATCACGGGGATTCTGGGCGGCATGTTGGCGTTTATGGCTGTATATGGCTGGCAGGCCAGCATGAAATATGATACCTTTTTACTGCAGGCGGAACTATGGGGGAAAATAGGTCATCTGTCGCACAAAGGATGTGTACTGGCATTTGCGGTGCTGTTTCCTTTCTTTACATGGATATTGCATTTTGGTTACCGGTGGCTGGATCAGCGTCAGAGAAAAGAGCAGCCGGTGTTTTCCTGGAAAAGCTGGCAGCAGTGGCTTCTGGCAGGAGGGATTTTGTACGGCTGCTATCTGATACTGTTACTTTGCTGTTATCCGGGGTTTTACAATTATGATATTGGATATCAATTGCCACAGATTCTGTATCCGGAAGTGCCGTTTAATGCACATCATCCGCTGCTGCACACGATCGTGGGCGGCGGAATCATTACCATTGGGTATCATCTGCGGAGTGTGGATCTCACCTTCGGTGTTTTTTTATACAATGCGGTACAGATGGCAATCTGTGCGTCCTGCTTCAGCTATGCGATTGTCGTGATGTATCGGAAGACCGGCAGCAGGCTTCTGGCAGTATTTTCGGAGCTTTTTTACATTCTGTGTCCGCCGGTTGCCATGTTTGCCATGAGTACTACCAAGGATGTCACCTGTTATGCTTTTTTGCTGGTGGCAGTATTGAAAATCTGTGAAATCTATACGGCACTGAATGCTGACAGAGCACCGACTTGGAAACAGTGGTTAATCACCGGTATTCTGCTTTGCCTGGCGTGCCTGCTTCGAAACAATATTGTATATGCAATGCCTTTTGCAGCAGTATTTGCTGTGATGCTGGTTGCTTATCAGAGAAAACAACAGATCTTGTTTTGGCTTTTGATGATCCTTATGCCTTTGGTGTTGAACAAAGGGTTGCTGATTGCCGTGAATGCTACACCGGGAAGTGCAGCGGAAGCACTCAGTGTACCGTTCCAACAGATTGCACGTGTCTATGTGGATAAGGGCGAGGCGGCATTTACACAAGAGGAACTTGATTATCTGAGTACCTGCATAGATCTGGATAACTTTGCCATGTATGATCCTGTCATTGCAGATGAAATCAAGACAGCATTCTGGCGCCACCTGGATGTGATTATGGCGGATAAACCGAAAGCAATTAAATTCTGGATCAAAAAGGGATTGCAGTATCCCGTATGCTACATAGAGTCTTTCCTGGATAATACTTATCAGGCATGGTATCCGTTAACCAGTTTGCATGATAAAAAACATGGACGATATTTTGACGTGACCGGATGGAATGAAGAATATGCGAATCCGAAAGTACCGCAAGTTTATAATTTTTATACAGCAATGAAGGAAGATAGTTATGTTAACTGGCCGGTCTTAAGACTGTTCTGTGTGACAGGAACGATGTTTATCATGATGTTTGTTAGTGCATTTTATGCCTGGTGGCGTAAAGACAAACCGGTGGGAATCGCTTTAGTTACGACGTTGTTGGTGGTAGGAACCTGTATGTGCGGTCCGGTGTCGGATATCCGGTATTATTTGATTTTATTTGAATTATTTCCGATATTACTGGGATATCTGTGTGGAAAAAAGGAAATGGCAGATATCGCTGTGAATAAGTCAGACGAGATGATCAAGAAGGATGCAAAAAGAGAGATTGCCTGATCGGCAAATAATCAAAGAAGTCAAAAGAAATCAGGGGAAAAAGATATTTCAGAAATTTGCAATATTATGTACTGGAATTTTATTAACAGTACTGTGGAGCAGCCGGGTACAGGCTGCCTCCGTCCCCCAGGCAGAAACACCGAATTACAAAGTCGTTTTCTTTGCCCATGAGAATTACTATGAACAGGATGCGGACGGCAGTAAATCCGGCTACGGCCATGAGATGATGCAGAATGGCTCTCGGTATATGCAGTGTACCTTTTCCTGTGTCGGCTATGACAAGAATATATTTCCAAGCCGGTCAATATTAAAGATATTGAGGGAACTTTAAAGGAAGGTACCGAAAAAAGAGCGGCAGAAAGTAACGGAGTGAATGGAAACAGTATGAATACAGAAAAAGCATCATTGGAGAATCCGAAAGTTGAAAAAATATCCAAAAAGAAACTATTAGGGAAGCTGTTTGCGTCTACTTTATACCTGAGCACTTTCACGTTCGGTGGAGGATATGTGATCGTCACGCTGATGAAGAAAAAGTTCGTGGACGAGTATCACTGGATCGAGGAAAATGAGATGTTGGATCTGGTGGCTATCGCGCAGTCCTCCCCGGGAGCTATTGCGGTGAACGGAGCTATTGTTGTGGGGTATAAGCTGGTGGGGATTGCCGGGGCACTGACAGCGATTCTGGGAACGATTCTCCCTCCTTTTGTGATTATAGCTGTAATCTCTATCTTCTATAATGCCTTCCGGAGTAACTTCTATGTAGCACAGATGCTGTCCGGAATGCAGGCAGGCGTGGGTGCGGTGATCGCTTCCGTGACGTATGACATGGGCGCTCCGATTGCAAAAGAGAAGGATCCGATGTCGCTTCTTATCATGACCGGCGCGTTTTTCGCAGCCTGTGTGCTGGAAATCAATGTTGTTTATATCGTGATTACCTGCGGATTGCTGGGCGTGATACGGACTTTGCTTGCCAAAAGGAGGTTCGGAAAATGATTTATCTGCAACTATTTTTGAGCTTTCTCCAGATCGGATTGTTCAGCTTCGGAGGCGGTTATGCGGCAATGCCGCTGATCCAGGGACAGGTGGTTACCGGGCATGGGTGGCTGACCATGTCGGAATTTACGGATCTGATCACTATTTCACAGATGACGCCGGGACCGATTGCGGTGAATTCCGCCACCTTTGTGGGACTGAAGATCGCCGGTGTGCCGGGAGCGGTAGTGGCGACGGCCGGATGTATTCTGCCGTCCTGCATCATTGTGACGATCCTGGCAAAGCTGTATTTGAAATACCGGAATATGGATCTGCTGCAGGGAGTATTGAAATCCTTACGGCCTGCCGTGGTGGCCATGATTGCTTCCGCAGGGATATTGATTTTGGTGACGGCATTCTGGTGCAGTAGTGCGGTGATTACGTTTGCCGGAACGAAGTGGAGCATGGTCGTTATTTTTATGATCTGCCTGATACTGCTTCGCAAGACGAAGCTGAACCCTATCTGGGTCATGGTACTGGCAGGTGTCATGAAAGTGGGGATCCAGATGGTGTCGCAAGCTATGATAAGCTATGATTTCCCCGGTATTTTCTGAATAAGGTTCAGTTTGGCCTGAGAGGTATGTAATTGAAAAATGAACAGTGGTTATATGTAAGATGTAAAATTGAGGGACATAATTTTAAAAAAGATCCTATCATGTAAAAAACATATAGTTGCAAAATGTCCGCAAGATAAATACACTTGTCTTTCGTATAAAAATACTATATAATAGCACATAGTGTGTGCAATACAGCACAGTCAGCGAAAAGATTTTACTGTATGCTACATGAAAAAACGAAAGAAGAGTGGAAACGTATGAAAAAACTATTTGAGAAGTGGAACAGCATCAGTCTGATTCTGCGTATCCTCTGCGGTCTGGTCATTGGTGTGATTTTGGGACTTGTAGTACCGCAGGCGACCGGCATTGCGATCTTAGGTGATGTCTTTGTAGGAGCCCTGAAGGCTATCGCTCCGTTACTTGTATTTTTCCTGTTGATCAGTGCTCTGTGTCATGCCGGAAAAAGCCATGGCGGCATTATCAAGACCGTAATTATTCTGTATATGTTCAGTACTTTTCTGGCATCTATCGTTGCAGTTGTTGCCAGCAAAGTATTCCCGGTAACCCTGACACTGGCAGATGCCGCTACGGATATGGCGGCACCGGACGGCATCGTGGAAGTACTGAAGACGTTACTTATGAATATGGTAGCCAACCCGGTATCCTCCCTGCTGAACGCCAACTATATTGGTGTTCTGTCCTGGGGCGTGATTATCGGTATCGGTATGAGAGCAGCCAATGATACGACCAAGAAGGTATTGGATGATATCTCCAACGGTCTGTCCCAGGTAGTCAGCTGGATCATCAGCCTGGCTCCTTTCGGAATCTTAGGGTTAGTATTCAGCTCCATCTCTTCCAATGGACTGGAAATTTTTACCGAGTACGGAAAGCTTCTGTTAGTGCTGGTAGGTTCCATGTTATTTATCTACTTTGTGACCAACCCGATCATCGTATTCTGGTGCATCCGCAAGAACCCGTATCCACTGATCTTCAAGTGCCTGAAGAAGAGCGCTATTACCGCATTCTTCACCAGAAGCTCCGCAGCGAACATTCCTGTAAATATGAAAGCCTGCGAAGAGTGGGGACTGGATAAGGATACTTATTCCGTAACCATCCCTCTGGGTGCTACAATCAACATGGATGGTGCGGCTATCACCATTACCGTTATGACACTGGCAGCAGCCACCACCATGGGAATCCATGTGGACTTCTTAAGCGGTATCGTGCTGAGTGTTCTGGCAACTTTGTCTGCCTGCGGTGCATCCGGTGTGGCAGGTGGTTCTCTGTTGCTGATCCCTATGGCATGTTCTTTGTTTGGCATTTCCAATGATATCGCCATGCAGATCGTAGGCGTCGGCTTCATCATCGGTGTCATCCAGGATTCCGTAGAGACGGCACTGAATTCCTCCTCTGACCTGCTGTTGTCCGCATCCGCTGAGTTCAGACAGTGGAGACTGGAAGGCAAAGAGATCAAATATTAATAGTGAATGTAGCTGCAAAATCAGTTGCATACTCACAAAATAAAAAGTATGATAAGTTCAGCCGGAGCATTTGCTTTGGCTGAACTTTTTGCGTTAAATAAATATTTGAGGAGAAAAAATATGTGGCAGCCACAGGAAGACAATACTTACAATGAACTGAGAGAAAATTCGATCCGTAAATGGTTGGAGGATATGAGCGGACACGAGGACGTAGCGGTAAGAGGCGGTGTCAAAGTCACACAGGAATATCTGGAGGAGCTGAAGAGACAGATCCGTGAACTGGAAGAAAAATGCGCGCTGAAAGATGACTATCTGAAGAAGATGAAAGAGAAGTCCGCGACAGTGAAAAGCGCTGTGCAACATTCGATAGAACGAACTTCGGGAAAATGAGAAGCATTTCGGGTAAAAGCGGAGTCCGCGAGGGTTGACAGCGAAACGGAAAAAAAGTATCATATATAAGATATTGAGTATTAAAAACAAGAGCGGAAAGGTAGAAACCATGGCACTTAGCAAGAAGCCCACAACGGGCATGAAAGATATCCTGCCGGAAGAGATGCAGATCCGTGATTACGTGATCAGCGTCATCAAGGACACCTACGGCAAATTCGGCTTTACTTCCATTGAGACTCCCTGTGTGGAAAATATTGCCAACTTAAGCAGTAAGCAGGGCGGCGACAATGAGAAACTGATCTTTAAGATCTTAAAGCGCGGCGAGAAACTGAATGTGGCAGCCGCGACGACAGAGGAAGAGGTTGTGGACAGCGGTCTGCGTTATGACCTGACGGTACCTCTGGTACGTTATTATTCCAACAATGCGGCATCTCTGCCGTCTCCTTTCAAGGCATTGCAGATGGGCAATGTATGGAGAGCGGACAGACCCCAGAGAGGCAGATATCGTCAGTTCATGCAGTGCGATATCGATATTCTTGGGGAGCCTTCGAATCTGGCAGAGATTGAGCTGATCCTGGCGACCACCACGACACTGGGCAGACTGGGCTTCCAGAATTTCCAGATCCGTATCAATGAGCGCCGTATCCTGAAGGCTATGGCTGCCTACAGCGGATTCCCCGAGGAGTCCTATGACAGCGTATTCATTACGCTGGATAAGATGGACAAAATCGGTCTGGAAGGCGTGGAAGCGGAGCTTTTGGAGAATGGTTTTGATAAGGCATGTGTGGACAAGTATCTGGAACTGTTCAAGGGACTGGAAAGTGCCGAGGACGGAGTAGCTTATCTGGCAGATACGCTGGAAGGCTATTTGGAGCCTGAGGTTGCACAGAGCCTAAGAGAAATCATGGACAGCGTCAGAGCTACCAAGGCTTCTGAATTTGAAATTGTATTCGATGCCACGCTGGTAAGAGGTATGTCTTATTATACCGGAACCATTTTCGAGATCGCTATGCCGGAATTCGGCGGCAGCTGCGGCGGTGGCGGACGTTATGACAAGATGGTCGGTAAATTCACGGGCAACGATGTTCCGGCCTGCGGATTCTCCATCGGCTTCGAGCGTATCATCATGCTGCTCATGGAGAGAGGCTTCAAGGTTCCTACCAGACCGAAGCAGGTAGCTTACCTGATCGAGAAGGGTGTCAGCGGCGAGAGACTGTGTGAAGTGATCGCACAGGCGCAGGAAGCCCGTAAGGACGGTACCCAGGTACTGGTAGCCCGCATGAATAAGAATAAGAAATTCCAGAAAGAACAGCTGACCAAGGAAGGCTACGAAGAATTTGTGGAATTCTATAAAGAAGAATTAAAGAGATAAAAGTAACAGACGAAGGAGCAAAAGCAATGATTCAGTCCAGAACACATAATTGTAATGAGCTTCGGATCAGCAACGTTGGCGAGAGAGTTACGCTGGTAGGCTGGTTCGAGAATATGAGAAAAGTCAGTAAGAATCTCGGCTTTGTCATTCTGCGTGATTTCTACGGAACCACACAGCTGGTAGTAGAGACCGAAGAGATGATGAGTATCATGGATGGCATCAACAAGGAATCCACCATTTCCATCGAAGGTGTGGTAAGAGAGCGTTCCAGCAAAAATGCCAATCTTCCTACCGGTGACATCGAAGTCGTTCCCGACAAGATCGAGGTACTGGGAAAGTGTATCTACAATGCACTTCCTTTTGAAATCAATCAGTCCAAGGATGCAGACGAGAATGCACGTCTGAAATACCGTTATCTGGATCTGCGAAATCCGAACATGAAGAAAAACATCGTGATGAGAAGCCAGATCGTGGCGGAACTGCGTCAGAGGATGTATGCGTTGAACTTCATGGAGATCACCACGCCGATCCTGACCTGTTCTTCTCCGGAAGGAGCGAGAGATTATCTGGTTCCCGCCAGAAACCATCCCGGCAAGTTCTATGCGCTGCCCCAGGCTCCCCAGCAGTTCAAGCAGATTCTGATGGCATCCGGATTTGACCGTTATTTCCAGATCGCTCCCTGCTTCCGTGATGAGGATGCGAGAGCAGACCGTTCTCCCGGAGAGTTCTATCAGCTGGATATGGAGATGGCATTCGCTTCCCAGGAAGATGTATTCTCCATCGTAGAGCAGGTACTTCCTCCCGTATTTGAAAAGTACGGTATTTATAAAGAAGCTTCCAAGGCACCTTTCGTACGCATCCCCTATCTGGAGGCTATGGACAAGTACGGTTCCGATAAGCCGGATCTGCGTATCGACCTTGTGCTGACCGATGCTTCCGAAGTAATGCAGGGCTGCGGTTTCGCTCCTTTCGAAGGACAGACCGTGAAGGCTATTGTAGTAGACGGATTTACCGCTACCCGTAAGCAGATCGATGCCATCTGTGCAGAAGTGGAAGTACAGACCGCACGTAAGGGCTTCTGGTTTCGCGTGGACGAGAACGGAGAGTTCGTAGGCGGTATCTCCAAGTTCTTACAGGATCGTAAAGAAGAAGTCATCAAGGCACTTGGCCTTAAGAACGGTGACTTTGTCGGTCTGGCTGCAGGCAAGAAGCTGGAAGCACAGAAGACCGCAGGTGTCTACAGAAAGCTGCTCGGCGCAGCCAGCGAGAAGCATATGAAGAAGGACTGCTATGAGTTCTGCTGGATCGTTGACTTCCCGATGTATGAGATCGGCGAGGAGTCCGGCGAACTGGAATTCTGCCATAACCCGTTCTCCATGCCCCAGGGTGGCATGGATGCGCTGAACAATCAGGATCCCTTAGAGATCCTGGCATACCAGTACGATCTGGTCTGCAACGGCGTAGAACTGTCCTCCGGTGCGGTGAGAAACCATGATCCGGAGATCATGATCAAGGCATTCGAGCTGGTAGGCTTGGGCGAAGCCGATGTGAAGGCGAAGTTCCCTGCTATGTACAATGCATTCTGCTACGGAGCACCTCCTCATGCAGGAATCGCTCCCGGTGTAGACCGTATGATCATGCTGATCTGTGGCGAGGAAAGCATTCGTGAGATCATTCCGTTCCCGATGAACAAGAACGCAATGGATATTATGATGGGAGCACCGGGCACGGTAGAACAGAAGCAGTTAGACGAGCTGCATCTGGCGATCACCGCAAAGCCGGAAGAATAAAATATCGGGCTGTCGCGTGATTCTTACGCGACAGCTTTTGTATATTTTCCGGATGGTATACAAAGGTGAAAGCGGAGAATAGGAGACTGAAAGCAGGAGAACAGTGCGCAAAGGGCGTGCGCAGAAATGAGGATTCATATGTCGGTAGGACTTTATATCTTACACTTGTATCCGGGAGCGGATGAGAACAGACAGGTGCTGCTGCGGGAGGCAGCAAAGTGTGTGGATCTGGTGCGGCGCAAGAAGGCGGAACATCTGAAAAACATACCTGCAAGGGCTGCCTGCCTGGGAGCGGGAATGTTGTTACAGAAGATGCTTCTGGATCTGCAATGTGGCGTGGAATTTTCGGATACAGTTTTCCTGGAAGAAGAGGAGCTTTTGGCGCAGCTGCAGAATCGGACCCAGGAGGAGCAGACGTCCACCTTGACAATCGCTTATAGATACGGTGCACATGGAAAGCCCATGATCGCTGACTTCCCGAAACACTTTAATCTGTCGCATTCCGGTGATTATGTGGTCTGTGCGGTAAGTGACGGAGAAGTGGGTGTGGATATTCAGAAATGGGTTCCGTTTAAAGAACGGACGGCAGAACGTTTTTTTGCACCGGAAGAATGGAAATTGTTGCAGACACTGCCTATGGAACAGCGGACGGAAATGTTCTACCGCTTATGGACGAGAAAAGAAGCCTATGGAAAATACACCAGTCTGGGGATTCCTGATGCGGTGAGGGAGAATCTGTTGGGCGAAGAGGAATGCGCCGGAAGACAGATTCGGTTTCTGGAGATGCAGCCGGATCAGGAATACTCGATTGCCGTCTGTGTGAATCGGTGATTCACAGTGCGATTACCTTTGATGCAATGAGCCTGCGGAAATGAGGCTGGTGTGAAATCAGAATTTTCGCACGCAAGGTTTGTGCCTGCGCACACTTGACACAAACCCGTTATACGAAAAATACGTGCGCGGAATAGAGGATGTTATGAAACGATTGATGATCTACCTGAAAGACTATAAGAAGGAGTCCATACTGGCACCGCTGTTTAAGCTGCTGGAAGCCTTTTTTGAACTGATGGTTCCGTTAGTTATGGCGAATATCATTGATTATGGTATTTCCAACCGGAATATGGGCTATATCGGGAAAATGGGTCTGTGCCTGCTGCTCCTTGGTGTGGTGGGACTGGCTTCTTCCATTACGGCACAGTTTTTTGCGGCGAAGGCTGCGGTGGGATTTTCCACGAAACTGCGCCAGGCTCTGTTTAATCATATTGAGGATCTGAGCTTTACCGATATTGATAAAGCGGGAACTTCCACGATGATCACCCGGATGACCAGTGATGTGAATCAGGTGCAGTCCGGTGTGAACATGACCTTACGTCTGTTCCTGCGTTCCCCGATCATCGTATTCGGTGCCATGATCATGGCATTTACCATTGATGTGAAATGTGCACTGATTTTCGTAGTGGCAATTCCTTTATTGTCTATTGTGGTATTCGGCATCATTTTGTCCACAATACCCATGTACAAAAAGGTACAGGCGAAGCTGGATCAGGTACTGGGCATCACCAGAGAGAATCTGACCGGTGTCCGTGTCATCCGTGCATTCCATCAGGAAGCCAAGGAAGAGGAACGCTTCCGGGAGAATAACGAAGCGCTGTCAGCACAGCAGATTTTCGTAGGCAAAATCAGTGCCTGCATGAATCCCGTAACCTATGTGATCGTGAACGCTGCCATTGTGGCACTGATCTATACCGGTGCGGTACAGGTGAATATCGGTAACTTAAGTCAGGGTGAAGTCGTAGCCATCATCAACTATATGAATCAGATCCTGGTGGAACTGGTGAAGCTGGCGAATCTGATCGTGACCATGACCAAGGCACTGGCGTGTGCGGAACGTGTTGCCAGCGTGTTTGAGATCGGTGCGGATGCCACAGAGGATGAGAAGAAGGCAGTTCTGGATAACAGTATTGCTGCAAAGGTGGATGAAAAAGCTCCGTTCCTAAATTTCAACCATGTATCACTGACCTATCAGGGGGCGGGAGCACCGACTCTGCAGGATATGAACTTCACGGTGAATCGCGGAGATACCGTAGGTATCATCGGAGGTACCGGTTCCGGTAAGACCTCTCTGGTGAATCTGATTCCCGGATTTTACCCGGCTACGGAAGGTGAGCTCCTGTTAGAGGGCAGAGATATCAAGACCATGAGCGATGAAGAGCTGCGCGGACGGATCGGTGTCGTACCGCAGAAGGCGGTTCTGTTCAAGGGAACGATTCGTAGTAATTTAGCCTGGAGTAAACCGGACGCTACCGAAGAAGAAATGTGGAAAGCACTGGAACTGGCACAGGCAGCGGAAGTCGTAGAGGGCAAGGACGGCAAGCTGGATGCTGTTGTGGCACAGAACGGTAAGAACTTCTCCGGCGGACAGAGACAGCGTCTCACCATTGCAAGAGCATTGGTCAGAAATCCGGAGATCCTTATCCTGGATGACAGTGCTTCCGCACTGGATTATGCTACGGATGCAAAATTGCGTGCAGCATTGCGCACCCTGGAAAATAAGACCACTACCTTTATCGTATCCCAGCGAGCTTCCACGATCCGCCATGCGGACAAGATCATCGTGCTCGATGACGGTGAGATGGCAGGTGTGGGAACCCATGAAGAATTGTTAAAGAACTGTACTGTATATCAGGAAATCTATTATTCCCAGTATCCTGAGCAGAGAGGAGGTGTTCAGTAATGCAGAAGACCAACAATAAAGAGACCATGAAGCGCGTATTGAAATATATCCGCAAATATACACCGGCATTGATTTTGTCACTGCTGTTAGCCGGACTGACGGTAGTGCTGACCCTGTATGTTCCGATCCTCACCGGTAATGCGGTGGATCTGATCATCGGTAAAGGTCAGGTAGATATGCCCGGAATCTTTGCCATAATGAAAAAAATCGTGATTGTCATGATCATTACGGCGGTAGGCCAGTGGGTCATGAATACCTGTAATAACTATATTACCTACCATGTGATCCGTGATATCCGTACGGATGCTTTTGCAAAACTGGAGATCCTGCCGTTAAAATACCTGGATGCCCATGCATACGGGGATATCGTCAGCCGAGTCATTGCGGATGTCGATACCTTTGCCGATGGTCTGCTGATGGGATTTACCCAGCTGTTCACCGGCGTATTGACGATCCTGTGTACGTTGGGATTCATGTTAGTCACCAATGTACCAATCGCACTGGTAGTCGTATGTATCACTCCGGTATCTTTCCTGGTGGCGAAATTTATCGCAACCAAGACTTACTCCATGTTCAAAGAGCAGTCTGAGACCAGAGGCGAACAGACTTCCCTCATCGAGGAAATGATCGATAATCAGAAGATTGTTAAGACCTTCTCCAGAGAAGAAGCGGTCAAGAGCCGGTTCGGAGAGATCAACGACAGACTGCAGAAGTGCTCTCTGAAAGCGATTTTCTTCTCCTCCATTACGAATCCGGCGACCCGATTCGTCAACAGCCTGGTATATGCCGGTGTCGGCGTATTCGGAGCGTTTGTAGCTATTAAGGGCGGTATCAGCGTAGGCCGTCTGTCCTGTTTCTTAAGTTATGCGAACCAGTATACTAAGCCGTTTAACGAGATCTCCGGTGTGGTAACGGAACTGCAGAATGCATTTGTTTGTGCCGGACGTATTTTTGAACTGATCGACGAAGAACCCCAGGTGCCCGATGCAGAGGATGCAAGAGTACTGACCGACGCACAGGGCAATGTGAATCTGGAAAACGTATACTTCCAGTATGTTCCCGATAAGAAGCTGATCGAGAACTTTAACCTGAAAGTGAAACCCGGTCAGAGAGTAGCAATCGTAGGACCTACCGGCTGCGGTAAGACTACTGTGATCAATCTGCTGATGCGCTTCTATGATGTGAATTCCGGCTCCATTAAGGTGGACGGAACCGATATCCGTGATATCACCAGAGGAAGCCTGCGCACCAACTACGGTATGGTACTGCAGGAGACCTGGCTGCGGTCCGGGACGATCCGTGACAACATCTGCATGGGCAGACCGGATGCAACTGATAAAGAAATCATAGCGGCTGCCAAGGCTTCCCACGCACACAGCTTTATTAAACGTCTGCCGAAAGGGTACGACACCGTGATCACCGAGGACGGCGGCAGCCTGTCCCAGGGACAGAAACAGCTCCTGTGTATTACCAGAGTGATGCTGTGCCTGCCTCCCATGCTGATCCTCGATGAGGCGACATCCTCCATCGATACCCGTACCGAGATCAAGATACAGAATGCATTCGCCAGGATGATGGAAGGACGCACCAGTTTTATCGTAGCGCACCGCCTCTCCACCATCCAGAGCGCCGATGTCATCCTCGTCATGAAAGACGGCAACATCATCGAACAGGGCAACCACGAAACCCTCCTTGCCCGGAACGGCTTCTACGCAAATTTGTACAATAGCCAATTTGCCGTGTAACGAGCCATGCCAAGACAAGAAAATAACCGCACCCTGGGGAGCTTGCTCACCAGGGTGCGGTTATTTTCTTGTCTTGATACGGCGACAGCCGTCAGCTTTCGAAAGCCCGCTCTTATGGGCTTTTGAAAGCTGGAGCATGGCGTAAACCCGGAGGCAAGTCCCCTGGGGAGCTTGCTCACCAGGGTGCGGTTATTTTCTTGTCTTGATACGGCGTGTTTTTGATAAAAGACAGAAAATGCATAAAAATATGTCGAAAATTGTAAAAATATAGAAACATATCAAAAATAATGAAAATACATATAAATATTTCAAGAAATGTGTTGACAAATGTAGCCGCTTGTATTATATTAAAATTAACAAAAGAGAAACGGAACAACCCAACAGAGAGAGGTTGGGAGAGAAGAACAAAAGAATCTATAGAAAGCGAGGTACAGTCCACCTAACAATTAAAGTCCTACCACAATCTTCCATGATGTACAACTGAATAGAGATACCAAAGAGAACGAATTTACATAGAGAACATCAAGTACACAGAAGAAAAAGTAATGGATTACAGAAGAAAAGAAATCTAACATTACAGTACTTACGTACAAATGAAAAGTGGAAAGAGAACAAAGGACAAAATGGAAGATATTGAAAACTGAAGAAAGAGAGGACGGGCCATTGGAGCTTGCAGTCTGAGAGAGCGTACTGATTGAAACAATCATCGGTACGCTCTTTTCATGTGCCAATAGATGCCCTGAAAAATGTATTTTTGAAAATTATGAAAAAGAAAGATATTACCAGTAGAAAAAGCTGCCAATATCATGTAAAATAGAGAAGAATTACAAACAGAGGAGTTATGAAAATGGATACGAACGAACAGAATCAGCAGGATAAACGGGAAATCAGAAGAAAAAGAAGACAGAAAAATCAGATTGCGGCATATACGGTTGTGGCGATTTTAATCGTGATATTGGCGGTGGGAATTGCACTTGCGGTCAGCAAGATTACGAGCATGAGCCGCAACAATGAGGAACAGCAGAATAAATTGGATGAAATGTTTTCCTCCGAAGAGACCATAACAGTACCTACGGAGACACAGGAGACTGTGGTGGAACTGACGGACGAACAGAAGCTGGATACGATCATTGATGAAGCCATCATTCAGAATATGCCGATCGAGGATAAGGTTGCCGGATTGTTCATCACGACACCGGAATCCATTACCGGAGTGTCCACAGCAGTGCAGGCCGGTGACGGAACCAAGGATGCGTTATCGAAATATCCGGTAGGCGGTATTGTCTATGCGGCGAAAAATATACAGTCTGCAGATCAGCTGAAACAGATGATAGACAACACGAAGCTGTATACCAGCTATCCCTTGTTTATTGCAATTGACGGAGAGGGAAGCGGTACGGATGCCGTGGCAGCGGCAGGACTTGGTACCAAGGTAGACAGCCCTCAGAACATCGGAGCTTCCGGAGATCCAAACAATGCTTATACAGCCGGTGCTACGGTTGGAACTTACCTTGCAGAACTGGGATTCAATCTTGATTTTGCACCGTCTGCGGATTTGAGTGTTGTGGACGGTAATGCAGCAGGCAGCAGTTCCTACGGATCGGATGCAACTGCGGTAGCATCTTATGTGACCAATATGCAGACAGCGCTTCAGGAACAGAAGGTAACTGCAAGTATCGGACATTTCCCGGGAATCGGCAGTATGACACAGAGTACGAAAGACGGTATGGCAAGTACAGACAGAGGTGCGGATGATTTCAGAGCAGGTGAGTTCACTGTGTTCCAGAGTTGTATTGATTCCGGTGTGACAAAGATGATCAGTATCAGCAATATGGCGGCACCGTCTCTCACCGGAGATAATACCCCTTGTTCCTTATCCAGCGCAGTAGTAACAGATATTCTGAGAAATGAACTTAATTTCCGCGGCGTGATCGTCTCAGGAGCCATGAATGAGGCGGCAATCACGAATTACTATGGAGCAGACGAAGCCGCAGTGCTGGCACTTCGCGCAGGCTGTGATATGATCTATGCACCGGAGAACTTCGAGACAGCATATAACGGTGTGTTGGAAGCAGTACAAAACGGTACCATTTCCGAGGACAGAATCAATGATTCCCTGAGGAGGATCTATCGTATTAAATATGCGGATAAAATAGAACAGTAAGAGATGTAAGAGGCGATTGCATGAGAATGCAGTCGCTTTTTTTGCGATGCAACATGAATGCAACACAAAAAAATAACCCCTTGAAAAATCAAGGGTTTTAAGAAGCGCGAGACGGCGCACGAGGTCCGGGGGACCTCGGACTGCGCGGACCGGAGCGGAGCGTAGACATCGAACTTTCGAGCCCTGGCAGGGCTCGAAAAAAAGAACGATACCGACTTGGTATCGTTCTTTTTTTAAGCGCGAGACGGGGATCGAACCCGCGACCCCCTCCTTGGCAAGGAGGTGCTCCACCGCTGAGCCACTCGCGCATGTCTTACGGACAAGTTATAATATACTATAGAGATTCCCAAATGTCAACAAAAAAAGTGTACATCTTTTTTATAAATTGCATATACAATTCATGAAACATACGTGGAATCATCGAAGTAATATTTTTCGCAGCCACCCGGTGAACTTCTTTTCCACCAGTAACCATGAGATATAAGCAAGTATCAGACTTACCGCAACACTCAGGATGAGACCAAACACTGATTTAACAGTGATTGTGGAAAAATCAAATACGACTCGATCCAAAAGCAGAACGGGATAGTAATGGATCAGGTACAGGGAATAGCTGATATTCCCTGTAAATACCGCAAAGCGTGGCATTTTTACATGCAGTCCGGCTAAAAAAGCGAGGACAACCAGGACGAATGCAGGAAGCCCCCACAGGGGAAGTCTGCGGAAGCCAATGACATTGACCATGGGGGTGAAAAATGCCAACAGGCAGAAAATCACAGGAATCGCTGCGGCAGCTAGGAGACTGACACAGCCGGGAATTTCATGAACCAAATGCCTGTGATATAAAAAGCGGACAAGATAGTATGCCAAAATTCCAAAGATAAACTCTAACATATAAGGATCTCCGTAGAAGGTAAGCACCGGAGAAACTGCGGAGCCCAAAGGTGTCTGCCAGGTCTGTATGGACGGAGCGAAAAACTGCACGGCAGCAACCAGAACAAGTAACAATCCACTGCAGATCAGACCACGATAGTGCATGCTGATGTGGTAGGAAATAAAAAACAGCAGATAGAAAAACATCTCGCAATTGACAGTCCAGCCGATACGTAACAGAGGCTGGATGACACCGCCGCCGATGTCAAAAGGGATGAACAGCAGACTTTTGATCAGATAGGAAGGATCGTGTCTGGTCTGCTGAAACATTGCAGGAAACAGGAGCAGCACAAGATAAGTTCCCAACGTCATCATATAGTAAAGAGGCAGAATACGGATCAGACGCTTCCGGAAGAAATACTGTGTACTCTTCTGCGTCGTAAACATGATCATAAATCCACTGATACAGAAAAAAATATCCACGCCGAAAGAACCGAAATTTAAGAAACGGACATGCTGAAATATCACAAAAAGAGCAGCCAGACCGCGTAAAACCTGGATGCTGTCAAAATGCAGATCCTGAAAATCTTTGTTACTTGCCGTACTTTCCATAAATACCTCCGAAAGAAACATAAAATCATTCTACCATTTTTTTGACCATAGGGAAACATTTAATTGTGGAAAATAACTTGCGAACTGTGCTATAAAATAATACAATGTTTCCAAAGGGGAACACATGCTGCAGGCATTGTAGTTTGTGTAAAGCATGGAACGAACAACAGGACGGTACAAAGATGAGTGTTGAAAAACAGCAGCTGCTCGAGACAGCGGAATGTCTGAATAAGCAAATGATCGATGGGATTCCTTTTACCTGGGAGACCCTTACAGAGGCGCTTTCTTTTGTGACTGAGGAAGAGGATCAGGGGATTCATGGATGGATCTGCTATTTTGCTGCTTTTTATCAGCTGACAACGGGAAATCAGGAACAGTGTCTGCATTACCTGGATGAGAGCGTCCGGTGTCTTCTCGGTACGGATCAGGAGCAGCATGTGTCCAGAGTATACAATATGATCGGTATTGTGGCACATATGCAGAATAACCTGTCCCTGGCAATGGAACAGTATGATAAAGCACTGGACTATACAGAAAAATATAATGACAAAATGGTACACAGCATTGTGCTGGGCAATATGTCTGATGCGTATTATCTCATAGGAGCCTATGAAAGAGCTGTCGGCTGTTATGCGGAGTGTATTCGTGAATTTGAACTGGTGGGTGATCATAGTACTTGCAGTCAGATAAATTTCAGGAAAATGTTGGCAGAGTACGGTTGCTGTCTGCTGCACCTGAAGATGGACAAGGAGGCTTTAGAAGTACTTCATAAGCTGGAAGAAACAGGAAAGAGTGCGGAGATCATGCAAGGTACCGGACTTGCAACGAATGTATTCCTGGCACATCTGGCTGACAGCCGGGGAGACCGTGCACAGGCGGCAGAACATGTAAAGCAGGCTGTTGCGGCATTGGAGGATATGGCACAGGTTTCTTCAGAGTATGACAGTATCCAGAATCTGCTGCAATATGTCGAAAAGGCTGCGGATGCGGCGCAGATGGAAAAAGTACTGGATTGCCTGGAACCGAAGGCTGCGATTGAACAGAATAAGAGTCTGTTATTGCAACTGTTGTCATTGCGCCTGCGCTATTGCAGCGATCAGATGTCAACTGAGGAATTCAGGCAAAGCGCCGATACCTTTTTCAAGCTGAAAGAAAGCTGGGAACTGACGGAAAATAATCAGGTCATGTATATGATGGAACTCAGAAAGCGTCTGCAGACAGCGGAAGAAGAGCAACGGGAACAGGAACAAAAGAGAAATCGTCTGCTCTATCAGGCAGATCACGACGAATTGACAGGCCTGTACAATAAGAGAAGTCTGAACCGTTATCTGGAGGAGGCATTTGAAGACTGTCTTCTGAATGAAAAAGAACTTGGCATTTTGTTCTTGGATATTGACCATTTCAAACAGCTCAATGACCGTTACGGGCATGGAAAAGGGGACGAGGGTATCTGTGCGGTTGCGCAGACTTTGAAGAAATGTTTCCCGGAGGATTATGCGGCGCGTTACGGCGGAGATGAATTCCTGATTGTCATGAACGGCCGGGATGAAGCTTATATCAGGGAAAAGGCCGGACAGTTATGCGAAAGCATCCGCGAATGCAGGATTCCGAATGAGAATTCCGGTGTGGCACCATGGCTTACGATTTCCGTGGGCGGTGTCTGCGCTATTCCGAAGGAACCCAACAAAGTATGGGATTTTCTGTTGGCGGCGGACAATACTTTGTATGAGCAGAAGAAGGTGCAGAAGGGAACCTTCCGCTTTTATCAGTGTAAGGGAAAATATTTGTAGAAGGAATCACAGAAAATGGATAACAGACAATATACGACCCGTGAACTTTTTCACCGGTTTGCTCCTTATTTCAAAAAATACAGATTTACATTATGCATGGATCTGTTCTGCGCGGCACTGACCACAGTCTGTGAACTGGTGCTGCCATTGATCATGCGGTATATTACAAACGAAGGACTCAGGGATCTGGCGTCTCTGTCCGTGAAGACGATATTATCACTGGGTGTACTCTATTTTGCACTCAGGATCGTGGACGCAGTCGCCAGCTACTACATGGCGGACATGGGACACGTCATGGGAGCAAAGATTGAGACAGATATGCGGAGAGATGCATATAATCATCTGCAGAAGCTGTCCAATACTTATTATAATAATACAAAAGTCGGACAGATCATGGGGCGTATTACCAACGACTTGTTTGATGTGACGGAATTTGCCCACCATTGCCCGGAGGAATTTTTTATTGCCGGGATCAAGACGATCATTTCATTTATTATTCTGGCGAATATCAATCTGCCGCTGACACTGATGATTTTCCTGTGTGTGCCGTTAATGTGCGGTGTGTGCATGATCCTTAATTTTCGGATGCGCAGTGCTTTCCGCAAGCAGCGTAACCAGATCGGTGAATTGAATGCCCGTATCGAGGACAGTCTGCTGGGGCATAAAGTAGTCAAGGCGTTTACCAACGAAGAAGTGGAAAATGTGAAGTTCGAGAAGGACAACGGCACTTTCCTGGATATCAAAAAGCTGACCTATCGTTACATGGCGGCGTTCAATACTACGGTAAAATTGTTCGATGGGCTGATGTATCTGGTAGTGCTGGTGGCCGGCGGTATTTTTATGGTAAAGGGAAAAATCGCGGCCGGAGACCTGGTGGCATATATGCTGTATGTGTCGACGCTGATCGCAACGATCCGCCGCATTATCGAATTCGCAGAGCAGTTCCAGAGAGGCATGACCGGTATTGAGAGATTTTTGCAGATCGCGGATGCGGACATTGAGATCTTTGATGAACCGGATGCAATAGAGCTGAAAGATCCGAAGGGAGAAATCTCTTTCGAAGATGTAAGCTTCGAATATCCGGATGATCATAACCGGGTATTTGCCAACCTGAATCTGAAGATTCATGCGGGAGAAAAGGTGGCGATCGTCGGTCCTTCCGGCGGCGGTAAGACGACGCTGTGCAATCTGATCCCGAGATTTTATGATGTCTCTGAGGGAAAGATTCTGCTGGACGGGCAGGACGTGAAGCATTTTACGCTGAAAAGTCTGCGCGGAAATATCGGTATCGTACAACAGGATGTGTATCTGTTCTCCGGTACGATTTACGAGAACATTGCTTACGGCCGTCCCGGTGCAGACAGAGAAGAGGTAATCGAGGCAGCCAAACGTGCCGGGGCACATGATTTCATCATGGCTTTGAAGGACGGTTACGATACTTATGTGGGAGAGCGCGGCGTGAAGCTGTCCGGTGGACAGAAACAGCGCATCAGTATTGCCAGAGTATTTTTGAAGAATCCGCCGATCATCATTCTGGACGAGGCGACTTCCGCACTGGATAATGAGAGCGAATTTGCCGTGGCTAAATCACTGGGAGAGTTATCGGAGGGAAGAACGACGCTGACGATCGCGCACAGATTATCCAGTATCCGCAATTCGGACCGGATTCTGGTGTTGACAGACGACGGTATCGTGGAGGAAGGTAACCACGATCAGCTGATGGAGAAAAAAGGAATCTATTATCAGTTCTATGAAACTGCAAATGCGTTAAAATAAGGATTGCAAAACGGAGGTAGAGCTTATGAAACTTGTGTTTGTGGGGGCAGACCATGAAGTGACCGGAAGCTGCCATTATCTGGAAGTTGCAGGCAAACATATCCTGGTGGATTACGGTATGGAGCAGGGAATCAATGTCTTTGAAAATGTGCCTTTGCCGGTAGCGGAATCCATGATTGATTATGTATTTCTGACCCATGCGCATGTGGATCATTCGGGACTTCTGCCGCTTCTGTATGCCAGAGGGTTCCGCGGACAGATCTATACAACAGATGCCACAGCGGATCTGTGCAGCATCATGCTGCGTGACTGTGCGCATATTCAGACAACCGAAGCAGAGTGGAAGAACCGCAAGGCGAAGCGGTCGGCAAACAGCACAATCGTTGAACCACTGTATACCATGGAAGATGCGGACGGCGCGATCCGCAGAATCGTGCCCTGTCACTACAATACCGTGATCGAGGTCTGTGAAGGGGTAAAAATAAGATTTACGGATATCGGACACCTGTTGGGATCCGCAAGTATTGAAGTATGGCTGACCGAAGACGGCAATACGAAGAAAATCGTATTTTCCGGTGATATCGGCAACAAGAACCAGCCGCTTTTAAAAGATCCGACACCAACAAAAGAAGCGGATTATGTCGTAATGGAATCCACCTACGGCGACAGACTGCATCCGAAGGATAAACTGGATTATGTGGCAGAACTGACGAAAGTATTGCAGGAGACGTTAGACCGGGGAGGCAACGTGGTGATCCCTTCCTTTGCGGTAGGCCGTACGCAGGAGATCCTGTATTTCCTGCGTAAGATCAAGGTGGGGCGTCTGGTGAAAGGACATGAGGATTTCCCGGTATATGTGGACAGTCCCATGGCAGTGGAAGCTACCGGTGTGTTCCAGAATAATCGTTTTGACTGTTTTGATGACGAAGCGATGGAATATGTGAGAGAAGGCATCAATCCAATCGCATTTTCCGGGTTAAAGCTTTCCATTACCAGCGAAGAATCCAAAGCAATCAACTTTGATGATACGCCGAAGGTCATCATCTCTGCGTCGGGAATGTGCGATGCAGGACGTATCCGCCATCATTTGAAACACAACCTGTGGAGACCGGAATGTACGATTTTATTCGTAGGGTATCAGTCGGTGGGAACCTTAGGGCGTGCTCTGGTAGAGGGCACTGACGAGGTGAAGCTGTTCGGTGAAACTGTTTCGGTAAGGGCGGAGATCCGGAAACTTGCGGGATTAAGCGGACATGCGGATAAAGAAGGGCTGATCGACTGGATCCAGACATTTGAAGAAAAGCCGAAGAAAGTATTCGTGGTACATGGTGAGGACAGCGTATGTACCGCGTTTACCGAGTGCCTGAAGATCGAATACGGACAGAGAGCGTATGCACCTTACAGCGGTACGGAATTTGACCTGGCAGGCAATAAGTTTGCCTACGAGGCAGAGCCGGTTGCCGTCAAGAAAAAGACGAAACCTGCCACCGGTGTCTTCGAGAGACTGCTGGCTTCCGCAAGACGTCTGCTGGCACTGGTTACGAAGAGCGAAGGCGTTATGACCAACAAGGATATGGCGAAGTTCGCAGACCAGATCAATTCGCTGTGCGACAAATACGAAATATAAAAAGGAGACAACATGAGTTTAGCGGATCATATTTTTATCGATATGTGTAATGACATTTTAACGAACGGTACCAGTACGGAGGGAGAAAAGGTACGTCCGCACTGGCCGGACGGCACTCCAGCCTATACGATAAAAAAATTCGGCGTGGTGAACCGGTATGACCTGTCGAAGGAGTTCCCGATTCTGACCCTGCGCCGGACGGCACTGAAATCAGCCACAGATGAGATGCTGTGGATCTGGCAGCGCAAGTCCAACAACATCCATGACCTGAACAGCCATGTCTGGGATGAGTGGGCGGATGCGGATGGCTCTATCGGCAAGGCTTACGGCTATCAGATGCAGGTGAAGCATCAGTACAAAGAGGGCATGATGGACCAGGTAGACCGTGTGATCTATGATCTGAAGAATCATCCTTTCAGCCGCCGTATCATGACCAATATCTACGTGCATCAGGATCTGCACGAGATGAATCTGTATCCCTGCGCTTACAGCATGACTTTTAATGTGACCCAGAAAAAGGGAGAGGACAGGCTGACCCTGAATGCGATTCTGAATCAGCGATCCCAGGATGTGCTGGCGGCGAATAACTGGAATGTCGTACAGTATGCGGTATTGGTTCATATGCTGGCACAGGTATGTGATATGAATGTAGGCGAACTGGTACATGTGATTGCGGATGCGCATATTTATGACCGCCATGTGGATGCCATTAAGGAACTGATCAGCAGAGAGCCTTTTCCGGCACCGAAGTTCTGGCTGAATCCGGAGATCAAAGACTTCTATCAGTTCACGCCGGATGATGTAAAGCTTGAAGGCTACCAGACAGGGGAGCAGATCAGGGATATTCCGATTGCAATATAGCATAATAAGATCATCCATAGACAATAGCGTGTCTGCTTGCAGACGAAGCTATTGTGCTATGAGATGATCAAACTGATATGAGTAAGTAGGGCGATAGCCCGGAATACGAATATCAGTACGGTTTCGGGAGTGCGAAGCACGGAGAAACCGGTTATTATTTTAAAATCAAACAGAAACGAGGTACACCATGAATTTAATTGTAGCAGTAGACAACAACTGGGCCATCGGCAGCAAGAACGAACTGCTGATCCGCATCCCCAACGATCACAAGCATTTCCGTGAGGAGACGACCGGTAAGGTAGTGGTGCTGGGACGTAAGACTTTGGAGACTTTCCCACAGGGTATGCCTTTAAAGAACCGCACCAACATTATTCTGTCCAAAGATCCGAATTATCAGGTCAAGGATGCAATCGTGGTACACTCTATTGAAGAATTGCTGGAAGAACTGAAGAAATATGACGAGGAAAATATTTATATCATCGGTGGAGAGAGTATTTACCGTCAGATGCTGCCCTATTGTAATGTGGCACATGTGACGAAGATCGACCACAGCTATGAGGCAGATGCTTATTTCCCGGATCTGGACAGTGATCCCGAGTGGGAGATCACAGCAGACAGTGACGAACAGGTCTACTTTGATATCACCTATCAGTTCTTAAAGTATGAGAGGAAGAAATCCTGAATATACGGACAGCAATGACAGGTGTCATGTTGAGAACTGTCAGAACACAATAAATTGTAGCGAATTTAATCTGCGTATCGTATGATAAAAAGAAATAAACTAGATTTTCGCTGAAAGCGTTACAAGAAAGCATAAATGTGTATATTGACTTTTGTTAAAAATGGTATAATAATGAAAATCAAAGAATTCTGTTAAGAGAAATCAATAGGCAGAGTTGTAAACCGAGGAAAGAAGGAATACCAAAATGGAAAAGAAAAACATTGACTGGGGTAATATCGGTTTCGGTTATATCCCTACTGATTACAGATATGTGTCTTATTTTAAAGACGGCAAATGGGATGACGGTCAGTTGACCCAGGATCCTAACATTGTACTGAATGAGTGCGCATGTGTACTTCAGTATGCACAGACTGTATTTGAAGGTCTGAAAGCTTATACCACAGAAGATGGTCATATCGTAATTTTCCGTCCGGATCTGAACGGTGAGCGTCTGGAGTCCTCCGCAGCAAGACTGGAAATGCCTATTTTCCCCAAGGAGCGTTTCGTAGAAGCTGTTACCCAGACGGTTAAGGCAAACGATGCATTCGTACCTCCTTACGGCAGCGGTGCAACTCTGTATATTCGTCCTTATATGTTCGGCAGCAACCCTGTGATCGGTGTAAAGCCTGCTGATGAGTATCAGTTCCGTATCCTTTGCACTCCTGTAGGACCTTACTTCAAGGGCGGCGCAAAGCCTATTACCATCCGTGTCACCGATTTCGACCGTGCGGCACCTCACGGAACCGGTCATATCAAGGCTGGTCTGAACTACGCTATGAGCTTACATGCAATCGTATCCGCGCATAAGGAAGGCTATGATGAGAATATGTATCTGGATGCTGCTACTCGTACCAAGGTAGAAGAGACCGGTGGAGCAAACTTCCTGTTCGTTACCAAGGACAACAAGGTCGTAACTCCGAAGTCCGACAGTATCCTTCCTTCCATCACCCGTCGTTCTCTGGTATATGTTGCCAAGGAATATCTGGGACTGGAAGTAGAAGAGAGAGAAGTATATCTGGACGAAGTAAAAGACTTCGCAGAGGCCGGACTGTGTGGTACCGCAGCAGTCATCTCTCCTGTAGGCAAGATCGTTGACCACGGCAAGGAAATCTGCCTGCCCAGCGGCATGAACGAGATGGGACCTACCACCAAGAAGCTGTATGAGACTCTGACCGGTATCCAGATGGGCAGAATCGAAGCTCCTAAGGGATGGATTCATGTAATCGAGTAATTAACCTATTGTAAAAGACGCTTTCGGTCGACAGACCGAAGGCGTTTTCTGCAATAGAAAATTTATTGACTAACGAGACAGAGCGTGATAAGATAAGGAAAAGAAAAGAGTGCTACCGTACAGCAACGGTTCACCTAGGTTTTCAGATACCTATCAAAAAAGCAACCTATTCCTGGGGAGGGCGGTTGCTTTTTTGATGTCTATGTTTCCGGGCAGTCTGTACGATACTGATCATTGTTACGATGATACTGATAATCGTAACAATAATACCGACGATGCCGACAGTTGTTTCTAACATCTCTATGTACCTTTCAATAGATTTCCCATCTGTATCACCTCCGATAATACACTCCATTTGTCTTTTTCTCTTGCAGATGTATCTCTGATGGTGTAAAATGTAAGTGCTTACACAAGGATGTTACTATTAGTCGGACAGTAACGCAAACATTATTTTAAAATCAAAACCGGATAACGATGGGAGACAGGCTTAAGTGCAGATCAACGACCGTATGGAACAACTGAATAAAGCAATTCCACAGCCCTATATGGCAGTGACTTCAGGACTTATGGAAAACGGTGAAGCGACAGCGGAGACTGCGGAGCCGGAGAAGATTACAGCCAAACGGGATATTATCTGCGAGCATTTTCTGGATGTGTATGTGAACGAACAGCTGACGTTCCGGTTGACCTGCACGGCAGATCATTTAGTGGAACTTATACTTGGCCGACTGTTTACGGAAGGATGGATCCGGGGAGTCAGTGATGTGGAAAGCATCACAATCTGTGAGAGCGGCAGAAGTGCCAGAGTTTTTTTACAGGAAGATTTATGCAGCGAGGACAGTAGGACAGCTTCCGGCAGAGAAGCCACCTGTTGCACGGGGAATCGGACTTTTCTGAAGCGAAACGGCAGGAAAGAACTGACGAGACTGCCGCAGGCAGCATGGCAGGAAGAATGGATTTTTGCACTGGCCGAAGAATTCGCCAATGATTCCGGACTGCACCGGCAGACCGGCGGAACCCATAGCTGTTATCTGGGGATAGAGGGAAAATGTCTCTGTCATATGGAAGATATCGGCAGACACAATGCACTGGACAAATGTATCGGGTATGCGCTGCGCGAGAAGCTTGATTTGGAAAAATGTATTCTATTTACCACGGGGCGGGTACCTACGGATATGGTACAGAAGGTGATTGCTGCGGAAATTCCGGTACTGGCATCCAAAGCAGTGCCGACGGATCAGGCGGTGCAGCTGGCAGAAAAATATCATCTTACGCTGATCTGCAGAGCATGGCCGGATCGCATGGAAATCTATCATGATGGCAGAGTATGCGAAAAATAGTAATAGTATCCGGATCATAGTATTGTAAAAAAGGATTGGATAACATGCAGGAACTGGAAGAATGTCTGGAAGCAATGCTGTCGGAGATACAGCCGGTGGAGAGAACAGAATATGTGGCAATTACGGAAGCCGCAGGCAGAGTCATCAGTGAAGATATTGTGGCAGACATGATGATTCCGCCCTATCCGAAATCTGCCATGGACGGTTATGCGGTGCGGGCTGAGGATACTTTGGGGGCAGACAGTGATCGTCCTGTGAGCCTTCGGGTCGTAGGAGAACTGTTTGCCGGAGATTACGATAAGCTTCCCTGTGAAAAAGGCTGTGCGGTAAGAGTGATGACCGGATCTTATGTGCCGGAAGGATATGATGCTGTGGTCAGACAGGAAGATACGGATTACGGCGAGGCGCAAGTGCAGATTTATCGCGGTGTTAAGACAGGCATGAACTATTGCAGTGTGGGCGAGGATATCCGTAAGGGAGATCGTATCCTTACAAAAGGCACTCGTCTGACAGCATTGCATATCGGATTGCTGGCCAGTCTGGGAATCTGCCGGGTAGCGGTCTATGAGAAAATGAGATGCAGTATTTTGTCCACGGGCTCAGAGCTTAGGATGCCGGGGACGGAGCTTGCACCCGGTAAAATATATAACAGTATTGCCTATATGCTGCAGGTATCCATGCAAAGTCAGGGAATCTGTGTGTCAGGCGTGGAAATCTGCGCAGACGAAAAAGAAGCTTTGAAGGCAAGTCTGCAAACGGCATTGGCAGAGTCGGATCTTGTGATCACCACAGGAGGCGTGTCCGTTGGAAAAAAGGATCTGCTGCCTGTCGTTTTGGAAGAGATCGGTGCAAAAAAGCTGTTTACCCGGGCGAATATCCAGCCGGGGACGCCGACCATCGGAAGCGTGCTAGATGGAAAGCTGATTTTAAGTCTGTCGGGGAATCCGTATGCGGCTTATGCCAATTTTGAATATTATTTCTGGGAGATCGCAGCAAGGTTTTCCCATGATATAGCTTACCGTGTGCGGACGCAAAAATCGGTGCTGGACAGCCCTTATACAAAGGTCAATAAGCTGCGGCGGTTCATCCGGGCTTATGCGGAAGACGGCAGAGTGACATTACCCACAGCGGTACATGCGTCTTCTGTGCTCTCGAATATGAGAGATTGCAATTGCTTTATTGATCTGGAACCGGGGAGAGAAGTGCACCCGGGAGAGAAAGTACGGATCAGATATTTTAAATAAATAGATTACCGCTTTGAGGCCTGATAACAGGAAGCAGGCGGTAAAATAGAAGTCAAAAATAGGATTTATGATGAAAAAATACCGCCTAATATAGAAGAGATAGGAAACTAAGCGGTAGGATACGGACAAAGTAATAGAAAAGAAACAAATTTTTACCGCCCAGGGTCAGAAAACAAGATAATAGGCGGTAAAGTAGTCAGGGGATTAAGTAACACCATGCAGGAGACAGCGAGAACTTTTACCCTCGGCACAGCGGTGCTGGCCGGCGGCAAGAGCAGCCGGATGGGGCAGAACAAGGTCTTAATGGAATATCATAACCGCAGATTCTTAGACAGAATTTGTGAGGAATTGCAGGGTTTCGATGAGGAGACCTGTATTTCTGCTGCCACTCCCGGTGAATATGAGTATCTGGGACTTCCCGTGGTCTGTGATGAGAACCGCGAGATCGGTCCTATCGAGGGTATCCGTCAGGTTCTGCTGCATACTTCCTGCGATTATGTGTTTGTCTGCGCCGGAGATATGCCGTTTATCACAGGAGATCTGGTGCGGTATATGGCAGAATTCATTTCTTCGGATTATGACTGCTATTGTATGGTAGACGAGGATCATGTGCATCCGCTGTGCGCTGTTTATTCTAAAAAAGTACTGCCTGTGATCGAAGATCTGATCAGACAGGGACAGTATCGCCTGCTGCAGATCCTGCGCAAGGTGCGGACGAAATATATCCGTCTGGAGAGCAGCTGTTTTGATAAGAAGCAGCTGCGCAATATTAACACCAGAGAAGAATATGAGCGATTGTCCCTGCCTATTGTCTTCTGCGTCAGCGGAATCAAGGACAGTGGGAAGACCGGTCTGATCATTAAGCTTATCAATGAATTCATTAAAGACGGCTACAGCGTGGGCGTGATCAAGCATGACGGGCATGAATATAGCATGGATCATGACGGAACGGATACCCGGAGGTTTACCGAGGCCGGAGCACAGATCAGTGCCATTTATTCCGGTACACAGTCTTCCGTTAATCGGAGCGGTGAGGTATCTGTGGAACAGATGATCGAACAATGCAGTGGCGTTGATGTGCTGATTCTGGAAGGGCAGAAAGCTTCTGACTATCCGAAGGTAGAAGTGGTGCGCAAAAAAATCTCCGACAGACCGGTATGTGATCCGAAGTATCTGATTGCCATTGCCACGGATGTAGTGAAGCAGGATGCGGTGAGCTGCCCTGTGTATGATATGAATGACACGACAGGGATTTATGCCTGTATTTTGAAGTATTTTATCGTAAGATAAAATGCGATTCATTGTGCCGGGAATGCAAGGAGATATTTTGCCGCAGACTGGTATGAAGAGTCTTCTACATGAATGGTATAGATATTGTAGAAACATTTGCCGGATCAGGTATGGGAGTATTACGATTATTTTAGAACAATGATTTGTGAAATGGAGATACGATGAAACTAATCAGAACAGAAGATGCGGTGGGGCAGGTGCTCTGCCATGATATTACCCAAATCATTCCGGGCGTAGTAAAAGATGCGGTATTCCGCAAGGGGCATATCGTCACAAAAGAGGATATTCCTGTATTGTTATCTGTGGGTAAGGAACACCTCTATGTGTGGGAGAAAAAGGAGGGTATTCTGCACGAGGATGAGGCAGCGGCAATTCTGCGTGACATCTGCATCAATGAAAATATGACAGCGAGTGAGCCCAAGGAAGGCAAGATCGAGATCCGGGCAGCAGCGGACGGATTACTTAAAATCAATTCCGAAAAGCTGCGTGCCGTGAACAGCCTGGGCGAGATGATGATTGCCACGATTCACGGGAATTTTCCGGTAAAAGCGGGGGACAAGCTGGCGGCTACGCGCATCATTCCACTGGTAATCGAAGAGGAAAAGATGAGAAAGGCGAAGAAAGCAGCCGGAGAAGAACCGCTTTTGAAGATTCTGCCGATGACGCATAAAAAAGTGGGAATCGTCACTACCGGTAGCGAAGTATTCAAAGGCCGGATTCCGGATGCTTTCGGACCGGCAATCCGTAACAAGCTTGCAGCGTATGACACTGAAGTGATCGGACAGGTGATTCTGGATGACTGTCAGGAGGACATTACGGCGGCAATCAATGATTTTGTCAGCAAGGGTGCGGATATGGTATTATGCACCGGCGGTATGAGCGTGGATCCGGACGACAGAACGCCGGGAGCCATCAAAGCCACAGGGGCGGAGATTGTATCCTACGGGGCACCGGTATTGCCGGGGGCCATGTTTCTGCTAGCCTATCTGGGAGAAGTTCCGGTGCTGGGACTTCCCGGATGTGTCATGTATGCCGGACGGACGGTGTTCGATCTGGTATTGCCGAGAGTCCTTGCCGGAGAGCGGCTCACGAAAGCGGATCTGGACGGTTACGGTGAAGGCGGACTGTGCCTGAACTGTGAAGTATGCCACTTTCCTAATTGTGGTTTCGGAAAATAAGAAAAAGGAAGGAAAACAAAAATGTCAGGTTTTACCCATTTTGATGCACAGGGAAATGCCATCATGGTAGATGTGACGGATAAGGATATCACGGAGAGAACGGCGACTGCCAGCGGCTGTATCTGCGTGAACCGTGAAGTGTTCGATGCAATCAAAAACGGCACGGCGAAAAAAGGTGACGTCCTGGGGACTGCCAGAATCGCCGGTATCATGGCAACGAAGCGGACCTGGGAACTGATTCCTCTGTGTCATCCGTTAATGCTGACAAAAGTGACCATAGATTTTACCATGGAAGAAGAGACAAGCACGATCCGGTGCTTTTGTACTGCCAAGCTGTCCGGAAGAACCGGTGTGGAGATGGAAGCGCTGACCGGCGTGAACGTAGCACTTCTGACGATCTATGATATGTGTAAAGCAATGGATCGCGGCATGGAGATGGGCGAGATTCATCTGGAAGAAAAAATGGGCGGCAAGAGCGGACATTTTCAACGGACAAAATAAAATATGAAAAAGTTGAATAAGAAAGCAGCAACAGTAATGACAACGATTCTGGCAGCGGCAATGCTGCTTATAGGCTGCGGACAGGAAGCCTCCTCCCCTGTGGAACTTACAATTTTGGCGGCAGCGTCCCTTACAGATGTATGTAACGAGATCAAGGAAGAATACCAGGCAGCACATCCCAATGTGACCTTAAGCTTTTCCTACGGTGCGTCGGGGGCATTGCAGACCCAGATCGAGGAAGGCGCGCCCACAGATCTGTTTTTCTCCGCGGCAACGAAGCAGATGACAGCACTGGACGAAGAAGGACTGATGGATTCGGATTCCATTGTGAATCTGCTGGAGAATAAGGTCGTACTGATCGTTCCGGAAGGCAGCGACAAGGACATTACTTCCTTTGAGGATGTGACAACGGATAAGGTATCCATGATCGGTCTGGGCGAGCCGGGCAGCGTTCCCGTAGGTCAGTATTCCGAGGAAATCTTCACAAGCCTCGGAATTCTGGATACGGTAAAGGCAAAAGCCAACTATGGTTCGGACGTTCGAACCGTACTGTCCTGGGTAGAGACCGGAGCAGTGGACTGTGGTGTCGTATATGCCACAGATGCTTATGTAGGTGAAAATATCAAGATAGTCAGCGAAGCTCCGGAAGGCTCCTGTAAAAAGGTCATCTATCCCGTGGGTATTGTGAAAGCAAGCGAACATGCGGATGCGGCAGCAGAGTTCCTTGCCTATCTTCAGACGCTTGAAGCAATGAGCAAGTTTGAAAGCTACGGATTTTCTGTGGCAGAATAGGAGCATCCATGGATTTTTCACCGTTATGGATTTCTTTGAAGGTTGCTGTCTGGGCGACAGTATTCACCTTTTTTCTGGGACTGCTGGCCGCAAGGCTGGTAGTCTCCCTGCGGGTGGGAAAAGCATTGATTGACGGCATCTTTTCCCTGCCTATGGTATTACCGCCTACGGTAGTGGGATTTTTCCTGCTGATATTGTTCGGCAAGAACAGTCTGCTGGGAAATTTATTGCTGAAAATGGGAATCAGCGTATTGTTCACCTGGCAGGGAGCGGTCATTGCAGCGGTAGTGGTATCTTTTCCTATTATGTACAGGACGGCCAGAGGCGCACTGGAGCAGGTGGATGTGAACCTGATCTATGCAGCGCGGACGCTGGGAATGTCGGAAGCGAAGATTTTTTTCCGGATCCTGCTGCCGGCGGCATGGCCGGGAGTGGCGGCGGCTACGATCCTGGCATTTGCCAGGGCACTGGGGGAATTCGGTGCCACGATCATGCTGGCAGGCAATATCCCCGGCAGGACACAGACCATGTCGGTGGCTATCTACACGGCGGTACAGAGCGGTGACAGAAGCCTTGCGTACTGTTGGGTAGCCATTATTATGGGCATCTCCTTTTTCACGATTTTTCTGATGAATTACTGGAGGGGATACCAGAGCCGGAAAGGCGGTGGCAAAAGGTAATGGCATTGTATGTGGACATTGAGAAAAAATGCGGAGATTTTCTGCTGAAGGCCAAATTTACCGCGGAAAAAGAGGTGCTGGGACTGCTCGGTGCTTCCGGCTGTGGAAAAAGCATGACTTTGAAATGCATCGCCGGAATCGAAAAGCCAGACAAGGGTGTGATCCGGCTGGACGATAAAGTATTTTTTGATTCGGAACACCGCATCAATCTGCCGGTGCAGAAGCGGAAAGTCGGCTATCTGTTTCAGGATTACGCATTGTTTCCGAATATGACGGTGCTGCAGAATATCATGTGTGGTGCGAAGGATAAGAAAAAAGCAGAGGAGTATGCAAAACGGTTTTTCCTGGAAGGAAAAGAGAACCTGTATCCATCCCAACTGTCCGGCGGTCAGAAACAGCGTGCCGCGATGGCGAGAATGCTGTCCGGAGAACCGGAGATCCTGATGCTGGATGAGCCTTTTTCGGCGTTGGATAATTATCTGAAAATGCAGCTGGAACGGGAACTGATGAAGGTCATGGGGGAGTACGGTGGGACAGTATTGTTCGTATCCCACGACCGGAATGAAGCCTACCGGATGACGGAGCGGATCGCGGTCATGGAAGACGGGCAGATCCTGGATGTGCGGCCCAAGGAAGAACTTTTCAAAAGTCCGGCATCTCTGGCGGCAACGTTGCTCACCGGCTGTAAAAATGTGTCGGAGCTGGAGACAGCGCCGGATGGAAGCCTTGTGGCAAAAGACTGGGGAATCCGCCTTTCTGCGAAAGCGGAACCCGGAAAATACAAATATGCCGCATTTCGGGCTCATTTCTTTCAGGTGGTTGCGGAACCGGAAGAGACGAATGTACTGGAATGTCGGATTCTCCGGGTGATCGAGGATACGTTTTCCACGGTGATTCTGTTCTGCAATCCGGAACGCTCCGGCGAAAGTCCCAGGGAAGTCCTGACTTACGAACTGCCTAAGGAGAAATGGCAGGCACTGAAGACACAGCAGAAGCTGTATCTGAAAATGCCCGCGGAGCAGATTATTTTGCTGGAAAAGTAGTTAAAATTGCCGGATAAGAAGACTGCGTTTTCGAAAGACCGGATTATTTTATCAGGAAAACAGGAGCCTTGAGAGATGCGTGACGGTCTCGGAAGAGAAATAGATTATTTGAGAATATCGGTGACGGACAAGTGCAATCTCCGCTGTAAATATTGTATGCCTCCGGAGGGTGTAAAGTCTGTGCCCCATGAGGAAGTATTGACGTTGGAGGAAATCCTGCGTCTGGTCGGCATTATGGAGCAGCTGGGGATACGCAAGGTGCGGCTGACCGGTGGGGAACCTATGGTACGGAAGAATCTGCTGTGGCTGGTGGAACAGATACATAGATTGCCGGGAATCGAAGAGATTGCCATGACGACCAACGGAACCATGTTCGCGGAGCAGGCGGAAGACTATCGGAAAGCGGGGCTGACGGCGGTGAACATCAGCCTGGATACGCTGAATCCGGAGCGGTTCCGCAAGATCACGGGAGGGCATATTGCAGGAAAATGTGTGGTCGGAGAAGACATGCAAAGAAATAGTGCTGTGGAGGAGATTATGCGCAAGGGGGTAAAACTCCGGGATGGTCAAGGCGTTGACAGCGTATTATGCTCTGTGGATGAGGCATTGCAACAAAATCTGCGTGTAAAGATCAATTGTGTTCCCTGCTTGGAGATGAACGGAGAAGACATTGAAAGTATGGCAGGATTAGCCAGAGATCAAAACATAGATGTGCGTTTTATTGAACTGATGCCGATCGGCTGCGGCAGGGAATATACAGGTCTCTCTTCTGAGGAGATTCTGGCACGGCTGGAACGAGTCTATGGAGCGGCATGCAAAGTGGAACGAAAATCCGGACCTGCAGCAGACACCGGAGAAGAATGCTCCGGTGGAATCCCCGGTGCCGTCGGTAGGAATACAGACGGCCCGGCAGAGTACTATCATTTTCCCGGTTTCATTGGCCGGATCGGATTCATCAGCCCCATTTCCCATAAATTCTGCAAGGAATGCAACAGGATACGGCTGACCTGTGAAGGTCGATTAAAGCTTTGCCTGCATTATGACAGGGGGCTGGAATTAAAACCGTTGTTGCGCGGCGGCGCTTCTGATGAAGAAATCAAAGAGCGGATATTAGCCGCATTGCAGGAAAAACCGGCAGAACATCATTTCCGGGCGCAGGCAGCTGATAAGGCAGAAGCGAATGAAGATGAGGAACAGCGCAAGATGGTGCAAATTGGCGGCTGATACACAAAAAAAGAGTAATGTCAGACAGCAGCGGATGTAAGAAATCAAACGTTTTAAGTTAACGGTATTGTTCCGAAGAAAAACAGTCAGAATAGAAACAGAACAGAAAGGGATAGCGAATCGGATATGGCAGGAGAAGTAGTAGCAGTATGTATCAGCGAGAAAAAAGGAACCGCCAAACAGAATGTGGGCGGCTGTAATTTCATAGAGAACCGGGGTCTGGAAAAGGATGCGCACGCCGGCAACTGGCACAGACAGGTGAGCCTCTTATCCTGGGAGGAAGTGGAGAAATTCCGCGCAAGAGGAGCACAGGTGGCAGACGGCGCCTTCGGAGAGAATCTGCTGGTAAAAGGTTATGACTTCAAAAGCTATCCGGTGGGAACAATCTTCAAATGCAATGATGTGGTTCTGGAGATTACGCAGATCGGCAAAAAATGTCATTCGGAGTGCGAGATTTTCCACATGGTGGGTGACTGCATCATGCCGAGAGAGGGCGTATTCGCCAGAGTACTGCACGGAGGACGGATAGAGACCGGCGACAAACTGCAACTGATCAGCACCAGAAAATTCCGCGCCGGAATCATCACCGCCAGTGACAAGGGAAGCAGAGGCGAACGTGAAGACCTAAGCGGTCCCACAATCCGTGAAATTATAGCAAAACAGGGCTATGAAACAGTGAGCAGCGTGATACTGTCCGATGATGAGGAAGGATTGTACCGGGAAATGGTGCGTCTTGCAGACGAAGAAGATGTGGATGTGGTATTTACTACAGGCGGAACCGGATTCTCACCCAGGGATAACACTCCGGAAGCAACCATGCGGGCAGCTACCAGGAATGCACCCGGGATTGCGGAGGCTATGCGTTATTACAGCCTGCAGATCACACCGAGGGCAGCACTGAGCCGTGCGGCAAGCGTGATCCGCAACCGGACATTGATCATCAATCTGCCGGGAAGTCCCAAAGCAGTGACGGAATGCCTGGATGCCGTACTGGATACACTGGCACATGGTATCCGGATTCTCAGGGAAGAGGACAGCGAGTGTGGGAACAGCACTTTGTTAAAAAAATAATCATCTTGTTAAATATTTAATCTAATTGAACATAGTTTCTCAACAGGGTATAATGTAAGTGCTTACATTATACCCTGTTTTCCTTTAAAAGCAGAGTGAGTTTCTCCCCTGATGCATGAGTAATGAGGGAAAAACAGGATGATCATGTGAGCAGTGAGCGAGAATAGTAAGAAGTACACAGGAGGGTTCTATGCATTCCGAAACTATTATTTATAAAAATGAAATGAATGAAAAGACGAACAAATTCCTTGATAAGTTCGTGAAGAGAGTGAAGGGAAATCCTCCCGGTGTCTGCCCCATTGCGGTACAGCTTTCCTTTTTGCAGAGTGCCAGAAGCCAGACCTGCGGTAAGTGTGTTCCCTGTCGTGACGGACTGGAGCAGGTGGAGAATATGATGCGCAGTATCCTGGACGGCAAGGCGGACATGGATACTTTTAACAACATGGTATCCCTGGCGGAGATGATCCGGGATACAGCGGACTGCGCTATCGGCTATGAAGCAGCCAACATTGTATTGCAGAGTGTGGAATTGTTCCGTGATGAATATATGAGTCATATCGAGCAGCACAGATGTCAGGCGGAAGTAGGACAGAAAGTTCCTTGTATCTCTCATTGTCCTGCACACGTGGATATCCCCGGTTATATTGCACTGATCGGTGAACATCGTTATGCGGATGCTATCAATCTGATCCGCAGAGATAATCCGTTTCCTACGGCATGCGCGTTTATCTGTGAACATCCCTGCGAGGAAAAGTGCCGCAGAGACTTACTGGACAGCCCGGTCAATATCCGCGGACTGAAAAAATTTGCAGTGGATCAGATCGCCGCAGATCAGGTAAAGGTACCGGAGTGCAATGTAACCACCGGTAAAAAGGTAGCTATCGTGGGCGGCGGTCCTTCCGGACTTACCTGTGCTTATTATCTGTCTCTGATGGGACATAAAGTAGATGTGTTTGAGGAGAGAGAAGCACTGGGCGGAATGCTGCGTTACGGTATTCCCAATTATCGTCTGCCGAAAGACAGACTGGATGAGGATATCAATGCCATTCTGGCTACCGGTAATATTACGATTCATTACAATACAGCCATCGGTAAGGACATTACCATGGAACAATTGCAGGAAGATTACAATGCAGTCTATATCGCCATCGGTGCACAGGTCGGAAAATCCGTAAATGTCGAGGGTGTGAACAGCAACGGTGTCTATTCCGCAGTGGAAATGCTGGGAGAGATCGGTAAGGGCAATATCCCGGATTATACCGGAAAACGTGTCGTAGTCGTAGGCGGCGGAAATGTAGCCATGGACTGTGCGAGATCGGCGATCCGTTGTCATGCGGATGAGGTGACGATCATCTACCGCAGACGTCAGGTCGACATGACGGCACTTCCTTCCGAGATTCAGGGAGCCATTGAAGAAGGCGTGGAACTGCTGACCTTAAATGCACCGGTGAAGATCAATGCGGATGCCGACGGCAATGTCTGTGGATTTGTGGCACAGCCCCAGATCATCAGTGTGTATGACAAGCAGGGAAAACCTTCCGTAACGGTGGCAAATAAACCCGAGATCGAGGTGCCCTGTGAAGTGGTACTTATGGCCATCGGTCAGGATATCGTGTCCGCACCGTTTGCAGAGTATGACGTAAATCCCAGAAGAAAGACATTTGAGACCTTAGATACCACCAGATTAAAGAGCTATGACAAGGTATTTGCCGGCGGTGACTGCGTATTCGGTCCGGCTACCGTGATCAAGGCCATCGGCGCAGGCAAGGTGGCTGCGTTAAATATCGATGAATATCTGGGATATCATCATAAGTATCTGGAAGATATCAAGATTCCGGAGCCCAGAGAGAACGACAGAACCCATTACGGCAGAGTGCATCTGACCGACCGTTCCGCCAGAGAGCGCAAACACAATTTCGAGCCGGTGGAAAACGGAATGTCTTATGATGAAGCAATGCAGGAATGCGGTAAATGCTTAAGATGTGATCACTTTGGATGCGGAGTGGTAGAAGGAGGCAGAGTATAATGGTAACGATCACCATAGATGGAAAACAGATTTCCGTAGATGAGAATTTATCCATACTGGAGGCTGCACAGGAGGCGGATGTCAAGATCCCCACACTCTGTTATCTGAAGGATGTCAACGAGGTGGGAGCCTGCAAGATGTGTGTCGTGGAAGTGGAAGGCAATAGTCATCTGGTAACCTCCTGCAATACAAAAGTAAAAGACGGAATGGTAGTAAATACCAGATCCGAGAGAGTAGTGAACAGCAGAAAACAGGTCTTGAATATGCTGCTGGCCAACCATGATGTGAGATGCTTCTCCTGCGGCAAATCCGGTGACTGCAGACTGCAGGATCTGTCCAACGAATACGGTATTACCAAATCCTGCTATCCCGGCAGTGCCGCAAAGTTTGAAGCAAAGAAGGAAAATCCGTTCCTGACCTATTATCCGGAATTGTGCATTAACTGCCAGAGATGTGTCAGTACCTGTAATAAAGTAGCCTGCAACGGTACGTTACATAATAGCAAGATCGGCACGAGAACACTGATCGATGCGCCGTTCGGACCGGACTGGAAGGCAACCGCCTGTGAATCCTGCGGTAACTGTGCCGCCGTGTGTCCTACCGGAGCACTGGTAGCCAAAAATCGTAAAAAGTATCAGGTCGGCAAAGTGAAAAAAGTGCTTACCACCTGTCCTCACTGTGCTACCGGCTGTCAGTATTATCTGGTCGTAAAAGACAACGAGATCGTGGATGTAGAGCCTGCAAACGGTCCTTCCAACAAGGGACTTTTGTGCGTCAAGGGAAGATTCGGATCTTTTCATTTCGTACATTCTCCGGAGAGATTAAAATATCCTCTGATCAAAAATCACGAGACCGGAGAATTCGAGCGTGCTACCTGGGAGGAAGCACTGAATCTGATCGCGGCAAAATTTACCGAGATCAAGAAAAAGTACGGTCCTGATGCGCTGGCAGGATTCGCCTGCTCCCGTTCTCCGAACGAGGACTGCTATATGCTGCAGAAGATGGTACGCTGCGCATTCGGTACCAATAACGTAGATAACTGTGCAAGAGTGTGTCACTCCGCAACGGTGGCAGGACTTGCCATGACGTTGGGATCCGGTGCCATGACCAATCCCATCAGTGATATTACCAATGATGTGGACGTAATCATGCTGGTAGGTTCCAATCCGGAGGAAGCGCATCCCGTCATCGGTATGCAGATCCGTCAGGCAGTGGAGAGAGGCACCCGTCTGATCGTAGTGGATCCCAGAGATATCGGACTGTCCAAACAGGCAGATATTCATCTGAAATTGAAGCCCGGTACCAACGTGGCGTTTGCTAACGGTATGATGAATGTCATTATCAATGAGGGACTGGCTGACGAAGAGTTTATCCGTACGAGAACGGAAGGCTTCGAAGAACTGAAGAAGATCGTAGAAGAATATACGCCGGAACGCGTGGCCGAGATCTGCCATATCGATGCAGATCATCTGCGTGAGGCAGCGTTGATGTATGCCAAGGCGAAGAAAGCGCCCATCATCTATTGTCTGGGAGTCACCGAACACTCCACCGGAACCGAAGGCGTTATGTCTATGTCCAATATGGCAATGCTGGTCGGCAAACTGGGCAGAAGCGGTTGTGGTGTCAATCCTCTGCGTGGCCAGAATAACGTACAGGGTGCCTGTGATATGGGAGCCCTTCCCGGAGATTTCCCCGGCTATCAGAAGATCACCGATCCGGAAGCAATGGCGAAATTCGAAAAGGCATGGGGTGTGGAACTGAACAAAAAGCCCGGTGTGCATGCCACAGATGTATTCCCGGCTGCCATCCGTAAGGAGATCCGCGGACTCTTTATCTTCGGTGAAGATCCAGTGGTAACCGATGCGGACCAGCATCATATCAGAAAAGCACTGGAGAGCCTGGATTTCCTTGTCTTGTCCGATCTGTTTATGACAGAGACGGCGCAGTATGCGGATGTTATTCTTCCCGGTACCAGCTATGCGGAAAAGGAAGGTACTTTCAGCAATACCGAGAGAAGAGTCCAGCGTGTGCGTAAAGCAGTGACGCTGGAAGGAGAGATGCGTCTGGATACCGATATTTTCATTGATCTGATGAATCGTATGGGATATCCACAGCCGCAGCTGACCTCAGAAGAGATCATGGATGAGATCGCCTCCCTGACCCCAAGCTTTGCCGGTATCAGCCACAGAAGACTGGACCGCGGCGAGAGCATCCAGTGGCCCTGCCCGGATAAAAAACATCCCGGTACGCCGATCCTGCATGTGGGCAAGTTCGCAAGAGGACTGGGCTGGTTCTATCCGGCAGAGTACGTTCCCAGTGCGGAACTGCCGGATGAGGACTATCCGTTCATCATGATGACGGGACGTATTCTGTATCACTATAATACCAGAGCCATGACCGGCAAGACCCCCGGACTGATGGAGAAGGAAGGACACTCCTTCATCGAGATGAACACCGAGGATGCGGTACGTCTCGGTATCGAAAACGGAGAAAAGGTACGAGTGACTTCCAGGAGAGGCACCCTGATCACCACGGCGAGAGTCGGCGACAAGGTATCCCCGAAGGAGACCTGGATGCCGTTCCATTTCCCGGACGGTAATGCCAATATTCTGACCAATGCGGCACTGGATAAATATGCGAGAATCCCGGAATACAAAGTCTGCGCGGTAAGAGTGGAGAAGCTTTCCGAAGAAGAGAGACTTGTGCAGAACGCAGCAGAATAAGAAGTACTGAGTCAGAAACTCTGTGGAAAAACTGTGAAAAGATTTTAAAGAATTTTTAGAAGAAACGAAATAAATGGGAAACAGCCGATAGGAAGACCTGTCGGCTGTTTTTGTACTCTTTGTAATTCTTAAAATGTAATGTTCAAAGCAAAAAGGCAGCGCGGAAAGAGCGCTTTCACAAATGAGATTCTGAATCGTTATTTTAAAAAGTAAGAAATCATAGCATAGAAACAGAAAATGGGGTATAATCAAAATTCAGGAGTTTAAATATTCTTACGAATGTCGACATTCGTAAAAATATTTTGCGATAGTTACATGGGTTTTGCATAGCTACAAAAATATAAAGGCAGGAATTTATATGTTTTTTTATCATAGAAAATACAGTAACACATACAACGCGGAATACAGAAAAAAAGAAATTAAGAACAATTTTCGGGCATTAGTGGTCGCCGGCGTATTGGGGGTAAGCATGATGACAGGCCTTACCGCCTGCGGAGGCAGTGACGGTACGAAGGTAGTATTTACCACGGGACTTGGAAAAAATGAGGTGTTCCGGATCGGGGATGAGTCCTGTTCTAAGGCAGAGCTTATGATTTATCTGACCACAACGCAGAATCAGTATGAGAATGTCTATGGGGAAGAAATCTGGAATACTTCCCTGAACGGAGTAACGCTGGAGGATAATGTCAAGGAGACGGTGCTGGCAAGAATTGCCCAGATCAAGACGATGTATCTGCTGGCAAAGGAGAAAGAAGTTACACTGGACGAAGCGGAAGAGGCGAAGGTAAAGCAGGCGGCACAGGAGTATTTTGCTTCTCTGAATGATACCGAGATCGAGGCTATGGGAGCTACAGAGGAAATCGTGGAGAATCTGTACCGCGAGTACGTTATGGCGGATAAGGTGTATCAGCTGATCATTCAGGATATCAATCCGGAGATCAGTGACGATGAAGCACGCAAGATCACAGTGCAGCAGATTTTCTTCGCAACGGCATCTACCGATATGGACGGGAATCTGAAGCCCTATTCCGAAAGTTCGATTCAGAAAGCATACGAGAGAGCCTGTGAAGTGAGAGATATGGCAGTGGATGGGGAACATGATTTCACGGAACTGGCGTCCAAATACAGTGATGATTCCGAGATTACCTATTCGTTCGGCAAGGGAGAAGCGGAAAGCGCTTATGAGGAAGCGGCATTCAATCTGGCAACAGATGAAGTGAGTCAGGTCGTGAAATGCGAGCGTGGATATTATATCATTAAATGCATGAATACCCTGGACCGGGAAGAAACCGATGCCAATAAGCTGAAAATCGTGGAAGAGCGGAAAAGGGAAGTGTTCGGACAGGAATATGACAGTTTTGTGGATACCCTGGTGCGTCAGCTGAACGATAAGCTGTGGGATGAGATCACTCTGATTAGAGAGGAACAGGTGACGACAGATAATTTCTTTGATGTGTATACAAAGTATTTTCCGGAGGCATAATTTCACTTCACAAAAATTTTAGAATTGCGAAAACCTTGATGAATACTGCGATTACAGCAAATTATTAGCACTCACGGCAAATGAGTGCTAAATTTGTCTTGACTTTTCATTTTTACCGTCCTACACTTAGAATCAGTTAGGAAACAGTCAGCCATGACTGTGTAATTTTAGAAAGGGATGTGATAAAAATGGCAGCAAAAAGCGGTAGTTTATCAATCAACAGTGAAAACATATTTCCGATCATTAAAAAGTGGTTGTATTCCGATCATGATATTTTCTACAGAGAGCTGATCTCCAACGGTTGTGATGCCGTAACCAAGCTGAAGAAGCTGGATATGATGGGAGAGTATACTCTGCCGGAAGGCTATAAGGGTCGTGTGGATGTGATCGTGGATCCGGAGAAGAAGACCTTGACTTTCAAGGATAACGGTCTGGGTATGACCGCAGACGAAGTGGAAGAGTACATTAACCAGATCGCATTTTCCGGTGCAACGGATTTTATTGAAAAATATAAGGATAAGAGCAATTCCGACCAGATCATCGGTCATTTCGGACTGGGCTTCTATTCCGCATTCATGGTAGCAGACGAAGTGCATATCGATACCTTGTCTTACAGGGAAGGCGCGAAAGCAGTACACTGGGAATGCGACGGCGGTACCGAGTTCTCCATGGAAGACGGTGACAAGACCGATGTCGGTACGACCATTACCCTGTTCCTCAACGAGGACTGCCTGGAGTTCTGTAATGAATACAAGGCGCGTGAGGTAGTGAAGAAATATTGTTCCTTCATGCCTACCGAGATCTATCTGTCCAAGACAAATACCAAAGAGACCCAGATCATCAAGGAAGAGGAGAAGCTTCCCGATGATGAGGTACTCGAGACCATCGAGCCGGAGAAGAAAGAAGCAGCAGAGGGCGAGAACCAGAGCGCAGATGCAGAAGCAAAAGAAGAGCCCAGAAAGCTGAAGATCAAGAAACGTCCGGAGCTGATCAACGAGACACAGCCTCTGTGGACCAAACATCCGAATGAGTGCACGAAGGAAGAATATCTGGACTTCTACCGTAAGGTATTCCAGGATTATAAGGAGCCTCTGTTCTGGATCCACCTGAATATGGATTATCCTTTCAACCTGAAAGGTATTCTGTACTTCCCGAAGATTAACATGGAGTACGAATCCATCGAAGGTACGATCAAGCTGTACAACAATCAGGTATTCATCGCGGATAATATCAAGGAAGTGATTCCGGAGTTTCTGCTTCTGTTAAAGGGTGTCATCGATTGCCCGGATCTGCCGCTGAACGTATCCAGAAGTGCATTGCAGAATGACGGATTCGTGAAGAAGATCGCCGAGTACATTACCAAGAAGGTAGCAGACAAGCTGGCAGGTATGTGCAAGACCGACAAGGAAGAGTACGACAAGTACTGGGATGACATCAGCCCGTTCATCAAGTTCGGCTGCCTGAAGGATGACAAGTTCTGTGAGAAGATGAACGATTATATCCTCTTCAAGAATCTGGACGGTAAATATCTGACCCTGCCCGAGTGCCTGGAGATCAAGCCGCAGGACGAGGAAGAGAACAAAGAAAATGCCGTGGATGAGAACGGTAACAAGGTCGAAGCCGAAGTCGTAGAGGACAAGGCGGACGAAGAGACTTCCGAGGAGAATGCCGAAGAAGAGAAGAAAGAAAAAATCATCTACTATGTAACGGATGAACAGCAGCAGAGCCAGTATATCAATATGTTCAAGGCTGCCAAGATGGATGCTGTGATCCTGACCCACAATATCGATCAGCCCTTCATCTCTCAGTTGGAGCAGAAGAACGAAGGAATCAAATTCCAGCGTATCGATGCGGATGTGACCGATGCCCTGAAGTCCAAGACTTCCAAGAAGGCAGAAAAAGAGATGGAAGAGCAGGCTGAGAGCATCAGTAAGCTGATGAAGAAAGCTCTGAAGAACGACAAGATCACTATCAAGTTAGAGAAACTGAAGAATAAGAAGATCTCTTCCATGATCACCTTGTCCGAAGAGAGCAGACGTATGCAGGATATGATGAAGATGTACTCTATGCCCGGCATGGATATGAACGCTTTTGGCGGTGAGGGCGAGACCCTGATCCTGAATGCCAGCCATCCGCTGGTACAGTACATCATCGAGCACCAGGATGGCGAGAACGCAGAGATGATCTGTGAGCAGCTGTATGATCTGGCAAAGCTCCAGCATGCACCGTTGTCTGCGGATGCTATGACCAAGTTTGTGGCAAGAAGTAATGACATTATGATGCTGTTGACGAAATAATAAGTTATGCGCAAATGGCATTGTTTACAAATAATGCATGAATAAAGGGAAAACCGTGATTTGAGAGATTTGATATACGCATATCAGCTCACAAGTCGCGGTCTTTTGTTTTGCAGAATAGTCACAGATTTGCATGCTACGGCATATTCTGTAAGGAAAAATTATTGCCTGCGCTGAATCAGGGAATGCTGTAAGAACGGTACAGGCAGAAAGGACTTATGTCCATGGATACGAATTATACCGGTACTCTTCAGATTAGCGTAACTTCTTCCTTAAATCTGACACCAGTCAGAGGTGCCACTGTAACTATTTCTTATACCGGAGATCCCGATGCTCCTTTGGAAACACTTACTACGGATGAATCGGGGCAGACACCGGTCATTTCTCTGAGCGCACCGCCCAGAGATTTGTCATTGTCTCCGGATATTACTGCACAGCCTTATTCCGAATATAATATTCAGGTGACGGCGGAGGGATTTGAACCGGTACTGGTATCAGGTTCTGAAATCCTGGCGGATGAATTTTCCCTCCAGGAGATTCGTATGAATCCATTAAATGTGACAGAGGAAGAGGAGAAGGTAGTGGTAATTCCCGCACATACGCTGTTCGGAGAATATCCACCGAAGATTCCGGAGGAAGAGATCAAACCGATGCCGGACACCGGGGAAATCGTTTTAAGCCGTGTCGTGATTCCGGAATATATCATAGTGCATGACGGTGTCCCGGAGGATTCGACAGCGCGTAATTACTGGGTGCGGTATAAGGATTATATTAAAAATGTCGCTTCCAGCGAAATATATTCTACCTGGCCGGAAAGTGCTCTTTATGCCAACATTCTGGTAATCCAATCCTTTACCCTGAACCGGGTTTACACGGAATGGTACAGAGGGCGTGGATACGATTTTACGATAACTTCTTCTACAGCATATGATCAAAAATGGATCTATGGAAGAAATGTTTTTGAAGAAATAGATTATCTCGTAGATTCCATTTTTACGAATTTTTTATCAAGACCGGGGGTACGCCAGCCTATTTTCACTTCCTACTGTGACGGCAACCGCACCACCTGCCGCGGATTGAGCCAGTGGGGATCCAAGTCGCTTGCCGATCAGGGGTACTCTGCGATTGATATCATTCATTATTATTATGGCAATGACATGTATATCAATTCTGCAGACATTATTTCAGGTGTGCCTTCCTCCTGGCCGGGATATGATTTGACGATCGGATCCTCCGGAGAGAAAGTGCGCCAGCTCCAGCAGCAATTAAACCGGATCGCAAAAAATTACCCGGCAATTCCCACATTGACACCGGACGGAATCTATGGTCCCGGTACTGCTGAAGCAGTCAGAACGTTCCAAAAAATCTTTCATCTTCCGCAGACAGGAATTGTGGATTATCCCACCTGGTTTGAGATTTCGGATATTTATGTTGGCGTGACGCGTATTTCTGAGCCGGATGTATAAAGCAACTTGAGAGTTAGTTGATTGGCAAACGAACTGGCTAACATGTCGCCGTAGCCCCGGCTGCATATAAGAAACACTGACATCGCGGTGTGCTTTAGCACACTTTGTTCGGAAAC